>Ga0153918_1000030_pt1 | contig 157957 bp, 146 predicted proteins | sample TSFL002MetaG_FD_104687 | JGI IMG/M metagenome (GOLD analysis project Ga0153918, IMG submission 104687) | Attine ant fungus gardens microbial communities from Florida, USA - TSFL002 MetaG | ecosystem: Host-associated > Fungi > Mycelium > Unclassified | place: USA: Florida, Paynes Creek Historic... | reverse complement strand
TACATCGACTACAAAGATATCGACACTTTAAAACAGTACATCACTGAAAACGGCAAGATTGTTCCTAGCCGTATTACAGGTACTAAAGCTCGTTATCAACGTCAATTAGCGTTAGCTATTAAACAAGCTCGCTATTTGTCTTTGATTCCGTACACTGACAACCATAAGTAAGTGAGGTGAGCTGTGGACGTTATCTTATTACAACGCATTAAAAACCTTGGTAAATTAGGCGACAAAGTATCAGTTAAAGCTGGTTACGGTCGTAACTTCTTGATCCCTCAAGGTAAAGCTGTAGCTGCAACTGAAGCAAACACTGCTGCTTTTGAAGCTCGTCGTGCTGAACTTGAGAAACAAGAAGCTGAAGTATTAGCTGCTGCGAATGCACGTGCTGAACAATTGAACGAAGTTAACATCGTTATCACTGCGAAAGCTGGTGACGAAGGTAAACTCTTCGGTTCTATCGGTACTCGTGACATCGCTGATGCTTTAACTAATGCTGGTCTTGCTGTAGACCGTGCAGAAGTTCGTTTACCAAACGGTGCGCTTCGTCACACTGGTGAATTCAACATCGCAATCCAATTGCATCATGATGTTGTTGCTGAAGTTCTCGTTACTATCGTATCTGAGTAATTTCTGCAAAGAAAAAGAGCATGTTTTACATGCTCTTTTTTTATGTCTAAAAAATACAAAAAGACTTCGAATTAATTTTTAAATTTTATAATTCTCATCTCTATAGGGCCACATATGCAAAAGAAGAATCGTATCATCGCTTTGGTACTCGCAATGTTTTTAGGTTTTTTCGGAATAGATCGTTTCTATCTCGGCAAAAAAACCAGTGGTATTTTAAAATTAATCACTTTTGGTGGCTTAGGTTTATGGTGGTTTATTGATGCCACTCTACTCCTGCTTGATGCCTTCCTCTATTCCCTAGGCAAGGATACTGGTTTCGTCAAAGATGCTCAAAAGAATGATCTTCACTACGGCCTTTCGGCTTACCGCTTAAAAAATGGAAAGTTCGTACAAGACTGGTTTGCAAAACCTTAACCTAAAATCGCTCATTTTTTTCTTTACACAAACTTGACCACACTGGATGTAATAGCAGAAACGACTATCTATTATGCTATTGCATCACTTACACAATTTTCCCTGAATTAAATTGTCCAGATCAGCTTCATTTGGATTAAGATAGTCACTCGGTCGTGTTTCATCTTTTTTATTAGGTCTTGTTATGTCACAGGCGAATGCCAATTTTACAAAAAATTCTCCAAACACAGAGAGTAAAGTGAGTGACTCAGGTCAACTAAAAGAATTCCGCACTCCACCTCACAATCTTGCAATTGAACAAGCTGTTTTAGCCGCTTTGATGACGGTAGCTGAATCATTTGAACAAGTCAGTGACTTACTGAAAGAAAATGATTTCTATGCAACGCGTCACAAATATATCTATCGCGCCATTGAAAAACTGGCACAAGAAAACTCACCTTACGATGCTGTTTTGGTGAATGACTGGTTGCTCAAACAAAACTTGCTGGATGCCATTGGTGGTGAAGAATATCTGATGCAATTGATGGCAGACTCTCCATCAAGTTTCTACAACCTTGAAATTTATGCAAATAAAATCAAGGAGTTTTCAACTCTGCGTAACATGATCAAGATCAGCAGTGATATTTTACAAAATGCCTATGACACCAAGGGTCGACCAGTCAGCGAAATTCTAGATTTAGCAGAAACCAGTATTTTCTCTTTAGCGGAACAGCACAACAACAATAAAAAAGATTCTGGGCCAAAATCAATCAGCTCTGTAACTGCTGACGTTATCACCAAATTAGATGAACTCTCTAAACTCGATGGCAACATTACTGGTTTAACCACTGGATTCTTAGAGCTGGACAATAAAACTTCAGGGATGCAACCGGGTGACTTGATTATTGTTGCGGCACGTCCATCGATGGGTAAAACCACATTCGCGATGAACCTTGTTGAAAGTGTATTGCAATATAACCGCTTACCAGCCCTCGTATTCTCAATGGAGATGCCAGCCGACTCCATTGCTATGCGTTTGATCTCAGCAATGGGTAAAGTCCATCAAGGACATTTGCGTTCGGGTAATCTGGATGCAGATGAATGGACCAAAGTAACGGGTACAATCCTGCAATTACAAGAAATGCATCTCTATATCGATGACTCATCTGCCCTACCGCCAACCGAACTTCGTGCCCGTGCGCGTCGTGTGGCCAAAATGCATGATGGCAAAATCGGTTGTATCATGGTCGATTACTTGCAGTTAATGAAAGTGCCAGGTATGGGTGATAACCGTGTGGGTGAGATCTCGGAAATTTCCCGAAGCTTGAAAGCGCTTGCCAAAGAAATGCAATGTCCTGTTATCGCACTATCACAGCTTAACCGTAGTTTGGAGAACCGACCAAACAAACGTCCAGTGATGTCCGACTTACGTGAATCGGGCGCGATCGAGCAGGATGCCGACTTAATCATGTTTATTTATCGTGATGAAGTCTATAACAAAGAGTCGAAAGAAGCAGGCACCGCCGAAATCATCATTGGTAAACAGCGTAACGGCCCAATTGGTAGCGTCCGCCTTGCCTTTGAAGGTCAATACACCCGTTTTAGCAACCTCTCACCTGAGTTCTATGCTCAGTATGATGATGAGGAATAATTTTTACCCGATTTAATTGCTTTATCTACTTTCCAAGTCGTCCCAAAGGAGAAATCAGGGTGCGCCAAGCAACAGTTTATATTGATAGTGATGCACTACAATATAATTTTAACCGCGTTAAACAACTTGCTCCCCATTCAAAAATTGTCAGTATGGTCAAAGCCAATGCTTACGGACACGGAGTTAAAGATTGTTTAGCCGCCTTGGACGCCACAGACGCCTTTGGTGTCGCCTGTTTAGAAGAAGCGCTAGAGATCAGGCAACTGGGATATACCCAACCGATCACGCTGATTGAAGGTATTTTCTCTGAAGATGAAATGACCCATGTCATTGAGCAAAAGCTTGAATGTATCGTTCACCATACCCAGCAACTTGAATGGCTGATCCAGCATAAGCAAGCCTACAATGCGTTGGGCTTAAAAGTCTGGGTAAAGCTGAATAACGGAATGAACCGTTTAGGCTTTAAAGTAACTGAAATTATTGATGTTATTCAACGTTTAAAAGCAGAAGGTTTTACCTGTGTGCTCGCCATGCATTTCGCCAATGCCGATGTAGATCACCCACTGAATGAACAGCAAATAGAACAATTCTTACAGGTTAAAGAGGCATGTGCACCGATTTTGTCCTCTTGCTGCAATTCAGCGGCAATTTATAAATATCCTGAACTGCATTTTGATTTTGTCCGTCCTGGCATTATGCTATACGGCGCCTCTCCATTTGCAGATAAAAATATACATGATCTCGATCTCAAGGCTGTAATGACCTTTAGTGCAGAGATCATTGCTTTGAATCAAATCCAGCAAGGTGAATGTGTGGGCTATGGTTCAACCTATGCAGCAAGTTGCCCTTCAAAAATTGCCATTGTTTCGATTGGTTATGGAGATGGCTATCCACGTGCCTATACGCAGCAGAATTTTGTTGCGATTGACCAACAGCTCGTTCCTGTCGTGGGACGTGTCAGCATGGACATGATGGCGATTGATGTCACCAACATCAAAGCTGAACTTGGCACGAAAGTTGAACTTTGGGGAACCAATCGTCTCGTAGATGATGTTGCAACTGCAAACGGAACCATTGGCTATGAATTATTGTGTCGTTTAACCAATCGACCACGACGTAAAGTCATTTAAGTGCACAAAAAATCCAGATCAATGTCTGGATTTTTTTATTCGCGTTCATTTAAAGATCATAATCTGCTGTCGGCTTCGGCAGTTCTTGCAAACCACGACGTAATGTCTCCGACCACTGCTGACTGATCTGGGTAAAGTAAGGATCATTTTCACTAATCCGCTTGCCTGTGGGGATCTTAAAGCTATCTTTATGATAAACCAGCGCATCCAATGGTAGACCCACAGATACATTTGAACGCAAAGTCGAATCAAAGGAAATAAGCGCACAACGCAATGCATCATCTAAAGGCATTTTGTAATACAAAGCGCGATCCAGAATTGGTTTTCCATATTTACTTTCACCAATCTGAAAATATGGCGTATCCGTGGTTGCGCAAATAAAATTACCCTGCGGATAGACATTATACAGCTGCATTTTATCGCCCTGAATTTGGCCTGCCACTAAGATACTGCAAGAGTAATTTATCTGTTCATGTGGATCTGCAGTGATATCTCCAAGTACCTTGCGTAAGGTTTTACCAATCAGTTCGGCCACCTCAAACATGGTATTGACTGTATTCAAATTCGGTTCCTGTCGCAAGACCAGTGCATTTTGCAAATGTCCAATCACCGCTTGAGTTGTCGCTAAATTACCTGAGGTTTGCAAGGCTATAAAGCGCTCGCCTTCGACCCCAAAGGTGTGCAATTTCCGAAACACAGAAATATGATCAACCCCAGCATTAGTACGGGTATCACTAATCAGTACCAGACCCTGTTCTAATCTTAAAGCACAACAATACGTCATCTTTTTCTCTCTACATTTGACAAGTCAAAACCTGAACCGTAGACACCTTTTAAATGAACATTTTTTACTCTTATTTAAAATATTTAAGCAAAAGCGTGCTCATTTCAGTCGTAAATACGTAATCTGGATAGGATGGACTTGCTAATTAGGTATAGTTTTTTTATTGTGTGTGCTTTAGACCATTGAATTACGTATTACGCTTATGTCATCCGTACAAGAAAAAGAAACTTCAAATAGCCTTTATCGCCAGTGGCAAATTTTATCCCGCCTTTCTACTGGGAAATGGATGGGTACCCGAGAATTACAAGAAATTTTAGAACGTGAAGGCATTGATATTAGCTTGAGAACGATTCAGCGCGATTTAAATCAGATTGCGCAGCGTTTCCCTATTGAAAGTAATAAAACCGTCCCTCAAGGCTGGCGCTGGCGTTCTGACGCACCTATTCAAAGCTTGCCACACATGACCAGTTCGCAAGCGGTAACGTTCATGATGGTTGAAGAACATTTACGTCACTTGCTTCCACCCAGCTTATTAGAAGAAATGACCCCTTGGTTTGATCTTGCCAAGCGTAGTCTTTCTACCCAAAACAACGTGAGACAATGGATTAACCGTGTCCGAATCGTGCCTGCGACCCAGCCACTCATCCCGCCAGTGGTCGACAAGCATGCTCAGCAAGCGATTTATGAAGGTTTATTACAAGATAAACAGATTGAATGTATTTACCGCGCCAGAACTCATCAAGGTGAAGATAAAACCTATATCCTGAACCCATTGGCATTGGTACAAAAAGGTGCAGTGATTTACTTGATCTGTACCCGTAACGATAAAACCGAAGTTCAGACCTTTGCCTTGCACCGCTTTAAATCTGCGACCGTACTAGATAATCGCGCATTACATCCTGTGAATTTTGATATTGATAATTATATTGAATCGGGCGCTCTTGGTTTCCGTGTGGACTATAACAAGCCAACTGAACAGATTCAGTTAAAACTGACTATGAGCGAGAGTACAGCACGAAGTTTTTATGAAAGTCAGCTCAGCAAGGATCAAGTCATTCAACCATTGGAAGAGAATATTGTTGAAGTTTCTGCAACCGTTCCCTTTACGTCACAACTGGTCTGGTGGCTCAGAAGTTTTGGTAAAAAGATTCTGAATATCGAACCTGCTCCTGTTTATAACGCAGTGAAAGAAATTGAAGAGAGTGAGCAATAAAAAAGAGAACCTTTCGGTTCTCTTAGACTTTTTATAATTTTTATTATTCAATCATCAGTTTTTTATTATTCTGAAAATGTCAAACCAACCTCTCTCCCCGCCTTGATCAAAATTGGTTTGCACCTTTTTAGCGCTGTGATGCAAAACAACATCGGCACGCCAATTCATAGCCATTATAGCGGATTCTCTTTTTCGTCATCGTTATCACCCTCTTTGTTTGAACGTAAAGCTAATATAACGAGGATTTTTGAAGCTGTGAAATAACAAAGTCTGGAATCCAAAGCTGATTTTTTGCTATCACAATTTTCTAGATCAAAGCGATATTACTGATCATCTTGATGCTCAAACAAGGTCTCAAAACGATGTAGATGCGTAAAACGTCCAGCTTGTGTTTGATATTGATCAATTTGAGGCACTAAGCGCTGAAAATGCTCAGACTGTACATGTAAATCCAGTGCTGCCCGATCAACCCATTCCTCAATAAAAACAAAATGACCTTTCTGCTTATGATCATGATAAAGGTCGTAAGCGATACATCCTGCTTCCATTCTGGTTTTTTCGACAAGCTCTTGATACAGCGGTAAAACTGCATCAATCTGTTCGGGTTGAATAAAGTCTTCTGCAATTAGTTTTAAAGTCATATTGGCTCTTATTCTTCTGAAATTTTTCCATAAAAAAAGCTCTCAAATTCATGAGAGCTTTTTTGTCACCAACTCAGCTTATGCTGAAAATGGATGACGTAATACGATTGTTTCTGCACGGTCAGGACCTGTTGAAACGATATCAATTGGGCAACCAATTAACGTTTCAATACGGCGTACATAAGCCAATGCATTTGCAGGAAGTTGATCGATTTGAGTCAAACCTACAGTAGACTCGCTCCAACCTGGCATTGTTTCATAGATTGGCTTCAAGCTTTCGAATGAAATCGCATCAGAAGAACCTGCACAGCCTGAATCTACATCTTCATAACCCACACAGATTTTTACTTCTTCCAAACCATCTAATACATCAAGTTTAGTCAAGCAAATACCAGACAATGAGTTCACTTCAACTGAACGACGTAGAATTTCTGCATCGAACCAGCCACAACGACGTTGACGACCAGTAGACGCACCAAATTCATGGCCAACAGTACCTAAATGACGACCAATCGCATCACCTGTATCGGTTGCAGCATCATAGTGCAATTCAGTTGGGAATGGACCAGCACCAACACGTGTTGTATATGCTTTGGTAATACCCAATACATAGTCTAAATGAAGTGGGCCCATACCTGAACCAGAGCTTACGCCACCAGCAGTGGTATTCGAGCTAGTTACGTATGGATATGTACCATGATCGATGTCAAGTAATGAACCTTGTGCACCTTCAAACATGATTGCCTTACCTTCTTTACGGTAATCATGTAGCACTTTAGTCACGTCAATCACTAACGGTTCAAGCACTTCACGCCATTGGTTACAAAGCGCAAGTACATCTTCAAACTTAACTTCTTCAACGCCATAGAATTGAGAAAGCTGGAAGTTATGAAGCTCAAGCATTTCCTTGAGTTTTTCTTCAAGCAATGCACCGCCACGGATCAAGTCAGCTACGCGTACAGCGCGACGTGCAACTTTATCTTCGTAAGCTGGGCCAATACCACGACCTGTCGTACCGATTTTTGCGTTACCACGTTTTTTCTCACGTGCTTGGTCAAGCGCGATGTGGTTTGGCAAAATTAATGGACAGTTTGGAGAAATACGTAAACGTTCTTTAACAGGTACGCCTTCTTCTTCCAGAATCGCCATTTCTTTAATTAGGGCTTCAGGAGAAAGAACAACACCATTACCGATTAAGCACAATACGTTTTCACGTAAAATACCTGATGGAATGAGGTGCAATACAGTCTTCTTACCACCTACCACAAGAGTATGACCTGCGTTGTGTCCGCCTTGATAGCGTACTACCGCAGCCGCTTGATCTGTGAGCAGGTCGACGATTTTACCTTTTCCTTCGTCGCCCCATTGGGTACCAAGTACCACAACATTTTTGCCCATAATAGCCTCATTACATCATGCTGTTAAAATTGGAAACCAAGTCTTAAATACTTGGCAATTAAATCTTTTCAATTACCCACTGACCATTTTGAGACACCATCTGATGGGTCGCATATGGCACTGAGCTTAAATCATCATTACCCAACAATTGCACCACACGTAAACCTTGGCTACGCGCATCTACAATTGCATTCAATAAATCTTGTTGATTGCCTTTTGGAGCGACGACAGTTTCAATTTCGACAAACTGTGTTGCACCTAAAGCATATAAGTCACAACTGAAACCTGTTGCTGGACGCGCACGACCAAAGTGTTCACCAATACCATCATAACGTCCACCTTGAGCCAGTGGCGCAGCACGATTTGGTGCATAAATGGCATACATCAAGCCCGTGTGATAGTGGTAACTACGTAATTCAACCACGTCGACACCCACATTCAGATTTGGCCAGCTTGACTGGATTTGCGCTAATGTTGTTTTCAATGCATCAAACGCAATCTTGAAATCAACATCATTTAAAATTTCTTGGCTTAAATGTGCTTGTAATGCATCAAGATCACTTGCATAGCGACCTAATGCATAAAAGTCCGTACCCATTGCTAAATCTTGGGTAAATTCTTCAAGCTCAGGTAGTGCCTTACGCTGATATAAATCAGAAAGTTCACTTTCGGTATTTTTATTCAGACCCGCATGTTTCACCAGACTACGGAATAAACCGACATGACCCAGATCTAAATGCGCACCTTCAAGTGTATGTGTGTGCTGAATTAAAGCCAGCATCACATTGACCATTTCAACATCAGCTTCGATGCTGTCATGACCATACAACTCTGCCCCTAACTGTAAAGGCGCACGTGTTGCATTAAAATTCTGTGGTTTAGTATGCAAGACTGAACCTGCATAGCAATAACGTGCCACGCCTTCAACTGGGCGTACATGGGCATCGATACGTGCAACTTGCGGTGTCATATCCGCACGAACGCCGAGTAAACGGCCAGACAGTTGGTCAATTACTTTGAAAGTAACTAAATCTAAATCTTGATTAGATTCTGAAAGTAAAGACAACGATTCAATGTATTCAATAAATGGCGTATACACCAATTGATAACCTCGAACTGCGAGGAAATCTAACGCTTCTCGACGCAACGTTTCAACAACTTGCGCTTGTTCGGGCAATACATCTGCTACCCCGTCAGGGAGCAACCATGTCTCTGAAATGGTCATGTTCCAAACCTAAAATCTGTTCAATGTGGAGGCATCCACACAAAAAGCAACCACATAAAAAAATCGGGTGAATGCCCGATTCAGCGTAGTGTAGCACGAAGATTTATGTGATGCACCTTCGAATTTGCATAAAACTTTATAGTTTTATGCTCTGTTTATATAGACTTGCATATAAAATTAACGAATAGATTCAATAGATTGAAGTTACTCATTGATTGTGTAAGTCCATGTTCTTGTTCCAAAGAACTGCCCAACATCTGAACTATCGCCCTGTTTCCAGTTGATCAAATTCAATTTTTTGATTGCATCAACAGCCTGAGTATTGAATGCAAAACAGCCTTTTATAAATTCTCTGCTTTTAAGCCACCGCAATCGTGAATACTGAAACGGAGCAAACATCCAAAGCGATCATTCTGAGCATCTATTAAAATAAGCCCACACATTCCATTTTTTGATTTCTTCTACCAGACACAAAAGGTAAAGCCTCCCACTCAGGTATAAATACAAAATTGTGTCTAGAGTAAAAATTTACTGCTCTCAAATTATCTGGAGACACGCTTAATACCACTCTAGAGTATCCTTGAGAAATTGCGACACCCTTGATAGCAGAAATTAGAAGATCCGCGATACCACGACCACGGAACATAGGATTAACCCACATCGCGATAAGATTAAATTCATGTACGGCGTTTTGAGTTCCACCAATAATACCAATTGCTCGGCCCCCTTTAATCGCTAAAATATATTGATGCCGAGTCTTCTGCGAGGCATGATTACGCCATTCTGACTCACTATATTGCTCTACCACAGCATAAGTCATAGCAAAAAACTTCTGGACTATCCAAGAGCGATTCTAAACGAACAGTTTTAAGGATTTTCCAGTCTTCCTCAGTGGTGAGGCGAACCACCCATTCATCCAAGTGTAGGCCCATAAAATACCTCAAACTGATCGCGAATCTGAGTTTTTATAAAAGACTCTCAGAAGTTAGCTTATATTTATTAAGTTCCTTTCCCGCCTTTAACCATCATTTCTAACACATTCACCAATTCAACATTCTGCTTTTCTAATGCAGCAATATTTGCCACCGTTCGATCAAGTACTTCCTGTTGTACATGCATTTTTTTGGCAAGATCCTGCATGATTTCCAGACTTTTTTTGAGATGTAACTCCAGATGCACTACTTTTTCTTCAAGTTGTACGATCTGAATATCAGTAGGTTGTTGAACTTCGGTATTTTTAAACTGAAACCAGAATAAAAATATCACTGCCCCTAATAAAAGCAGCAGAAAACCCCAAATCAATATAAATGTCATCCGTTGCTCCGAATTATTTATTATCTGTTCTTAAATGTTATTCATCACAAAATGATTCACACAAATCCAATAAACGATTTGCATAACCCCACTCATTATCATACCACGCAAAAACTTTCGCTTGGTGTCCCACCACCATCGTCTGCGTTAAATCAACAATTAAAGAATAAGGTGAATGATTAAAGTCACTCGAAACCAAATCCTCATCTGTTACTTGCATAATCTGCGCATAATCAAACTGAGCCGCTTTAGTCAGGACTTCGTTGACTTTATGCACGGTAATTGGCGAGTGCGAAACAAAAGTTAAATCAATTGCGGCTACATTAATGGTCGGTACACGAATTGAATAACCATCAATACGGTCTTCCATTTTTGGCATGACCTGTTTTAACGCACCTAAAGCACTCGAGGTGGTCGGAATAATATTTTGCCCAGAGGCACGCGCACGACGTAAATCCCGATGCGCATGATCCAATACTGATTGATCGGCTGTGACTGCATGGATTTCAGTCATTAATGCCGTATCAATACCAAAGGCATCATCAATGATTTTAACCAGCGGAACTAAAGCTTGAGTGGTACACGACACGCTGGAAATAATCTGGTCGCTTGCTTTGACGTCATTATGGTTCACACCATAGACAATCGCAGCATCAACTGAGTCAAAAGGCGCAGCACCAATAATGACTCGCTTCGCACCTGCTTCGACATGGCGGGTTGCATCGGCACGTGAACGGAATAGACCTGTACATTCCAGTACTACATCAATATTTAAATTCGCCCAAGGCAGTAATTCGGGTTGCTCTTGTTTCAGAACTTGTAGTTTTAATTGGCGTTGATTGGACTCAATGTTCAAAAAAATACATTCATTTTCAATCAGAATTTCAACTTGCCCAGCAAAGCGACCATGCGTGGTATCGTACTTAAATAAATGTACCAGCGTCTGGACATCAGCCACATCATTAATCGCAACGATTTCAAATTGAAACTGTTTGGGACTTTCAAACCATGCACGTAATACATTCCGACCAATTCGACCAAATCCATTGATAGCGATACGTTGCATGTAGCGTCCTTATTCATAAAAACATCATCTTTTCTGTGCTATATGGTAAAACATCAGTTGCCCTATTGAATATAGATTTTTAGCTTAAACACAGTTTTATATGATATTGCTTGTAAAATCGTTGGTGAGGCGGGTATTTTCCGTTATAATTTAGCACTTTTAAAATCTATGCCACGCAATGGGTTCGATTGTAAAACGTTAAAAACAACGTACCTTATTGCATATAGCCAAATTCAAAATTATGGAGTGTCTTGGTTGTGAGTACTCGCTTTATGACATCAGCTGAAATCCGTGAAGCATTTTTGCGTTATTTCGAATCGCAAGGGCATACACGTGTCGCTTCGAGTTCTCTCGTTCCCACCAACGACCCAACTTTGCTGTTTACCAATGCTGGTATGAACCAGTTTAAAGATTGTTTCTTAGGTCTAGAAAAGCGCGATTATGTACGTGCCGTTTCATCACAAAAGTGTGTCCGCGCTGGCGGTAAACACAATGACCTCGACAACGTAGGTTATACCGCACGTCACCATACCTTCTTTGAAATGTTAGGTAACTTCTCTTTCGGTGATTATTTCAAACAAAACGCGCTTAAATTTGCGTGGGAGTTCTTGACCAGTGAGCAATGGTTAGGTTTACCGAAAGATCGTTTATATGTCACGGTTTATCACACTGATGATGAAGCGTTTGATATCTGGAATAAAGAAATCGGTCTAGACGCAGATCGTATTATCCGTATTGGTGACAATAAAGGCGGACAGTACGCATCAGACAACTTCTGGGCAATGGGTGATACAGGCCCATGTGGTCCTTGTTCTGAAATCTTCTATGACCATGGCGATCATATCTGGGGTGGCTTACCGGGTTCACCTGAAGAAGATGGCGATCGTTTCATCGAAATCTGGAACAACGTTTTCATGCAGTTCAACCGTACTGCGGATGGTGTAATGCACTCTCTTCCAGCACCATCTGTAGACACAGGTATGGGCTTGGAGCGTATTTCTGCGGTATTGCAACACGTTAATTCAAACTATGAAATTGATTTGTTCCAACACTTATTAAAAGCAGCGGCTGAAATTATTGGTTTAGATACCACTGCAATTGAAGCTGAAGCGAAAGCTCAAAATAAACCAGTTGAATACCCTGCTTCTTTAAAAGTGATTGCTGACCATGCACGTTCATGCTCATTCTTGATTGCTGACGGTGTTAACCCTTCAAATGAAGGTCGTGGTTATGTGTTGCGTCGTATCATTCGTCGTGCAGTGCGTCATGGCAACAAGCTCGGTGCGACTGGTTCATTCTTCTACAAGATGTTGCAACCTTTGATTGAAGTGATGGGCGATGCTTATCCAGAGCTTGCCGCACAGCAAGCACGCATCGAAGCGCAACTACTTAAAGAAGAAGAGCAATTTGCGAAAACACTTGAGCAAGGCCTGAAATTACTTGAAGGTGAGTTGGCTCAACTGAAAGGCAATGTGATTCCTGGTGAAACTGTATTTAAACTTTATGATACTTATGGTTTCCCAACAGATTTAACCGCTGATATCGCACGTGAACGTGATCTTACGATTGATGAAGCTGGCTTTGAAGTTGAAATGGCTGCACAACGTCAACGCGCACGTGATGCAGGTAAATTCGCAGTTGACTATAACAGCATTGTAAAAGTTGAAGGCGAAACTCAGTTTGATGGCTACGATGCAACTCAAGGCCAAGGTCAAATTGTTGCGATCTACAAAGATGGCGTTCAAGTTGATGAAATCAACGAAGGTGACGAAGCACTTATCGTTCTAAACCAAACCCCTTTCTATGCAGAAAGTGGTGGTCAGATTGGCGACACAGGTATCTTCAAAAACGATACAGGTATCTTCGAAGTACAAGATACTAAAAAATCTGGTGGCGCTTTTGTCCATCAAGGTATCGTGACCATGGGTAGCCTAAAAGCAGCTCAAAATGTTGAAGCGACTGTTAAAGCAGACATCCGTGCTGCAACAGCGCGTAACCACTCAGCGACTCACCTTTTACATGCAGCTTTACGCCAGATTCTTGGTGAGCATGTTCAACAAAAAGGTTCTTTGGTTGCAAGTGACGTTTTACGTTTTGACTTTGCCAATGACCAGCCTGTTTCATTTGAACAATTGCAACAGATTGAACGTTTAGTCAATGCTGAAGTGATTGCAAATACTGCGGTAACTACTGAACTGCTTGATATCGACACAGCAAAAGCCAAAGGCGCAATGATGCTATTCGGTGAAAAGTATGGTGAAGAAGTTCGCGTACTGTCTATGGGTTCAGTGATTGAAGAGAAAAACTTCTCGATCGAGCTTTGTGGCGGTATTCACGTTAAACGCACGGGTGATATTGGCTTATTCAAAATCACTTCTGAAGGTGGCGTAGCTGCGGGCGTTCGTCGTATTGAAGCAGTGACTGGCACTAAAGCACTTGAAGTGGTTCAAAAAGCTGAAACAGATATCCAGACGATCAATGGCTTGTTAAAAGCACAGAAAGATCAAACTGTAGAGAAAGTTGAAGCGATTGTCGAAACAGCTTCTAGCCTACAAAAGCAAATCGAACAATTGAACCAGAAATTAGCAAGCTTCCAGGCTGCCGACTTACTGGATCAAGTGAAAGAAATTGCTGGTCGTCAAACGTTAATTACAGTTGTACAAGGTTTGGATGCCAAATCGTTACGCAATCTACATGACAGCGTAAAATCAAAATTGGAAGATGCAGTCATTATTTTAGCTGGTGTTGATGGCGATAAAGTGAGTTTAATCGCCTCTGTCGCTAAACAATATGCTGCAACTCTAAAAGCAGGTGACATCATCAAACACTTGGCTCAAGAGCTGGGTGGTAAAGGTGGTGGTAAACCTGACTTAGCACAAGGTGGCGCGCCACTTAACGAGAAGTTTGATCAAGTGATGGCAGCATTGCCTGCTTGGCTTGAGCAATAAACAAAACTTCACTTTTGTGTAACTGACCCTGATGCCTCTCAGGGTCATGGCTTATATGGAACAACTATGGCATTAATCGTTCAAAAATATGGCGGTACCTCTATGGGTACTCCTGAGCGCATTTTAAATGTTGCTCGTCGTGTCAAGCGCTGGCATGATCATGGTCACAAGGTGGTCGTGGTTGTATCTGCAATGAGTGGTGAAACCAACCGCTTACTTGCGCTTGCCAAAGCCATTACCAGCACCCCTGACCCACGTGAATTAGATCAAATGGTGTCAACGGGTGAACAAGTAACGATTTCCATGTTAGCTATGGCACTTAATTCAATTGGTGTAGAAGCTAAATCATATACAGGTCGTCAGGTTGGTATCAAAACAGATAGCGCGTTTACCAAAGCACGTATTGAGTCAATTGATACTGATGTGATGACGGCTGATTTAGATGCAGGTCGTGTAATCGTTGTTGCTGGCTTCCAGGGTTATGATGCCAATGGCAATATCACAACGCTAGGTCGCGGTGGTTCTGATACTTCTGGTGTTGCGCTTGCAGCTGCACTAAAAGCAGATGAATGCCAAATCTATACCGATGTGGATGGTGTTTATACCACTGACCCACGTGTAGCGCCTAAAGCGAAAAAAGTCGACCGTATCTCTTTTGAAGAAATGCTCGAAATGGCATCTTTAGGTTCAAAAGTTTTACAAATTCGCTCTGTTGAATTCGCAGGCAAATATCAAGTTCCATTACGCGTATTATCAAGCTTTGATAATGAAAATGATGGCGCATTTGATGAAGATTTCAAACAAAACGTAGGCACACTAATTACGACTGAGGCAGAAGACGATATGGAACAACCAATCATTGCAGGTATTGCATTTAACCGTGACGAAGCAAAATTAACAATTTTGGGTGTTCCTGATGAGCCAGGTATTGCATCTAAAATCTTGTCGCCAATTAGTAATGCCAACATTGAAGTGGATATGATTATCCAGAATGTTGAAGAAGATGGTACAACTGATTTCACTTTCACTGTAAACCGCAATGACTTGGCAAAAGCGAAAGCAATTTTAGACCAAACGGCAAACAGCATTGAAGGTTGTGAAGTTGTAACGCGTGATGACATCGTAAAAGTATCAATCGTGGGTGTTGGTATGCGCTCTCATGCCGGCGTAGCGAGCAAAATGTTCACTGCATTGGCTGAAGAAAGCATTAATATTCTCATGATTTCTACATCAGAAATTAAGGTTTCTGTCATCATTGAAGAAAACTACCTTGAGTTGGCAGTTCGTTGTTTACATACAGCTTTTGGCCTAGACCGTGAACACGGTGAAAGCAGTGCTCGTGCTTAATTAATAGCTGCTTAAACATATTTACTTGTGAGTAAATAAGAAAAAAAACAGAGCCACTATAGTTTTTTTTATAGTGGCTCTGTTATATTAGCCTTGAGGTTTTTAAGAAGATTCTCACAGAACTTACGAAAAAGAATGTTTTTTACATATTTCTGTTAGAATTTTCTGTATATTAGGCTGTGCTTTCGAACAATGAATTCCCTGTCGCAAGTTTAAGCGTTTAGCAAGGAGATAAACATGCTGATTCTGACCCGTCGTGTCGGAGAAACATTAATGATTGGGGATCAAGTCAGTGTTACTGTGCTTGGCGTAAAAGGCAATCAGGTGCGTATTGGTGTAAATGCTCCAAAAGAAGTTTCTGTGCATCGTGAGGAAATTTACCAACGTATCCAACATGAACGTGCCATGCATGAGCATCTGCAACATCTTGATCAAGATTATCAACATTCTTATGAAGAAGATAATAACGAGTTCCCTCGTCATAATAACTTCAACCGTTAATGTGCAGAATTCTTTTCTGAACAATTAAAGCGACTATTTATAGTCGCTTTAATTGTTTATAGACCTAGTGCTTTTTTAACAGGTCCATAACTGCGGCGGTGTTCATCAATCACACCATGGGCCGCGATCGCTTCAAAATGAGCCTTGGTTGGATATCCTTTATGTTTGGCAAAGCCATATTCAGGATATTGCTGGTCAAGCACCTGCATCTGGCGATCACGTGTGACCTTTGCCAGAATACTTGCTGCACTGATCTCAGCATGACTCGCATCTCCCCCTACAATTGCTTCACATGCAATCGTAATTCCTTTTGGAATCTGATTACCGTCCACAATCACCTTTAAAGGCTGAGTATGCAAGTTTTCAACCGCACGACGCATTGCCAAAAAAGTTGCCTGTAAAATATTAAACTCATCAATTTCAGCATGGGTTGCTTCAGCAATTGACCATGCCAAAGCCTTTTCCTGAATCTCCAAGAATAATTTTTCACGCTTCTTTTCTGTTAGCTTTTTAGAATCATTTAAACCTTCAATCGGATTATCTGGATCTAAAATGACGGCAGCGGCAACGACAGAACCCACAAGTGGCCCACGTCCCGCTTCATCTACACCCGCAATTGTCATACTACTTCTCTCAAAATAGGCTGATGACTCAGCCTGATCTTATTAACCTGCTTTTTTAAACGTTTCTGCCACACATGCATTTACAGTTTGTGAAACCACTTGAGTCACAATTGTTGCACGAGCAGTAGGATCAATTGCAGCTGTTGCTAATTCAACTGCTGTTACGCTGTTTGGCGCTTTTTCGCTAACACAACCACAGACTTCAGTCTGGATATTTTCACGTTGTTCAGCAGTCATTACACGTGTTGCTGTTTTCCATGCTGGTAAAGTATTAATCTCATTAATACATTTTGCATTTACCGCAACTTTTAATGCCGCCATACCCAATTGTTGAGAAGTCGCGCCAGCCGAGTTGCTGCCATCTGGTGTTACACATCCTGTTAGGGCTAAAACAACAGGGGCAACAATAAGTACCAACTTTTTCATGATTTCTTACCTGTATCTAAATTTTTGGCAGGCGTATTGTGCCTAAACAGCAAGTTTTATGATATGACTCAACGCAATCTTTACATAATATAACAATTATAGCTTAACAATATCTTGATGACCGTTCTAAGCATAAAACGCTCCGTTACATTTCCATTGTATGAGAAAGAACCAAGCCTAATTAAAATTAAAAAAATCCCATCTATAACAATGCCAGGATGTTGCAATGCCAACCTCAGCACAATATTACACACGTACGGCACAAGTTATTCATTGGCTCATGGCTGCAATTTTTATCACTGCCTGGTTGATTGGCTTTTACAGTGGTAATTTTCTTAGCTATGACGTTGATGGTAGCTTTAAAGGTAATGTCATCACACTTCATAAAAATATTGCCACGACCATTATTTTCTTAGTGATAATCCGAATTTTTTGGCGCTACACCCACCCTGTTCCGCAACTGCCAGATACCATGTCACCGATGATGAAAACCTTGGCCCACGTCGGACATTTTTTCCTGTATCTAATGTTATTAGCTTTACCTATAACTGGCTGTTTATTTAGCTGGAGTGCTGGGCATCCTGCACCCGTTTTATATTTATTCGAAATTCCACGTTTAGTTCAAGATAATCCTGACCTACTGGCGATTGTTAAACCATTGCACATTTATCTTTCTTGGTTTGCAGGTTTACTGGTTGCGGGACATATCTTGGCTGCGATTAAACATCATGTTGTTGATAAAGATAATGTCTTACTCAGCATGTTACGCCAACCAAAAAAGTAGAACATTCAGATATAAAAAAACCGCTTTACGCGGTTTTTTTATTTTTAAAGCTTATTCACTTCAGCAGTCCACTTTTGCTTTTCTTCATCAGAAATAAATGAAGCCTCAAAAGAGTTAATCGCAAGTTGCTTTAATTCTTCATTGCTCAGATCAAGCGCCTGCTGAATGGCAACAAAGTTATCATTCATATAGCCACCGAAGTATGAAGGATCATCCGAGTTCACCGTCACATGAACGCCTTTTTGCAACAAACGGCGAATATTATGCTCACCCATGTCTTTTACGACACAAAGCTTTAAATTACTCAAAGGACAAACCGTCAAAGGCATCTTTTCTGCAATCAGACGCGCCATCAGATGCTCATCTTCCTCCGAACGCACACCATGGTCAATACGATTGACTTTAAGCAAATCCAGCGCTTCCCAGATGTATTCTGGTGGACCTTCCTCACCTGCATGTGCAACGATTAAGAAACCTGCTTCACGCGCTTTGGCAAATACACGCTCAAATTTCGAAGGAGGATGCCCTACTTCACTTGAGTCCAGACCAATCGCAATAATGTCATCTTTGAAAGGCAATGCTTGCTCAAGCGTTTCAAACGCTTTTTCTTCGCTCAAATGGCGCAGGAAGCACATGATCAATTGAGAACTAATGCCCAACTTCTCTTGTGCATCTTTACAGGCACGTTTAAGACCAGCCAATACCGTTGCAAACGCCACGCCACGCTCTGTATGCGTTTGTGGATCAAAGAACATTTCGGTGTGAACAACACGATCTTCAGCACATTTTTCAAAATATGCCCAAGCAAGGTCATAAAAATCCTGCTCATGCACAAGCACATTCGCGCCTGCATAATAAATATCTAGAAAAGATTGAAGATTATGAAAGTTGTACGCCTGCTTCACTTCTTCAACAGATTGATAAGGAATCTGAATCTGATTACGCTGTGCAATAGCAAACATCAGTTCCGGTTCAAAAGTCCCTTCAATATGCACATGCAATTCGGCTTTGGGTAAAGCACGAATCAGCTCGATTTGATTCATATTAACTCCACGTCTAAAGAAAAAAGGGTGTTACCAAATGGACACCCTTTTAGGGTTCTTTGCCTGAACAACCATTCAAGTAAAGAATTATTTAAAAATAATAAATCTTGGATTAACCGCCAAATGCAGCAAATTTAAACACCCAAAGCGCAGCAATGATCCAGACCATATACGGTACAGTTTTTGCCTTACCTGTAAATAATTTAACCAGTGCATAGCTAATAAAGCCCATTGCAATACCATCAGCAATTGAATACGCAAATGGCATAAATACAATCGTTAAAAATGCAGGAACGGCTTCAGTAATATCATCCCAGTCGATATTGGTGATCCCTTGGATCATCAACACGCCAATGAACAATAATGCTGGCGCAGTTGCAAAACCTGGTACAGATTGAGCCAATGGCGCCAAGAATAAACAGCCCACAAATAAGAATGCCACAACAACAGCGGTCAAACCTGTACGACCACCCGCTGCCACACCTGATGCAGATTCAATATAAGGTGTTGTTGATGATGTACCTAAAGCAGCACCAGCAACGATCGCAGTTGAGTCAGCAAATAATGCTTTTTTCAAACGCGGCAATTTACCATCCTGCAATAAACCTGCACGGTGCGAAACACCAACCAACGTCCCTGTACTATCAAATAAATCGACAATAAAGAAAACAAAGATCACGCCCACCATACTGGCTGTAAACAGACCTTCAAAGTCCATTTGCATGAATGTCGGCGCAATCGAAGGAATCTCACCTACTACGCCCTTAAATTCATTTAAGCCCAGCAATGTCGCAATGGCAGTCACAGCCAAGATACTGATAATGATTGCGCCACGCACTTTGAATTGATGTAACAATACGATCAACAGGAAGCCAAATAATGCAAGCAATACCGTCGGCTGTTTAATATCCCCCAGCCCAACTAAAGTTGCCTGATTTGCAACAATAATGCCTGAGTTCTTTAAAGCAACCAAAGCCAGAAACAAACCAATACCACCACCAATGGCAAATTTAAGTGACATTGGAATCGCATTGACAATTGCTTCACGGATTTTGAAGAAGCTGATTGCAAGGAAAATAATCCCTGAAACAAAAACAGCAGCCAAAGCAGTTTGCCAAGGCACACCCATGCCTAAGCAGACAGAATAGGTAAAATAAGCATTTAAGCCCATACCAGGTGCTAATGCGATTGGATAGTTCGCAATAATCCCCATGACTAAACAGCCGATTGCAGCAGCCAGACAGGTCGCAACAAACACCGCTCCGTGATCCATTCCTGTTTCAGAAAGAATGAGCGGATTTACAATAATGATGTAACACATGGTTAAGAATGTGGTTACACCTGCCAAAACTTCTGTTCTAAAGTTAGTTTTGTTATCGCTTAATTTAAATAAGCGTTCTAACAAACCAGCTGAAGCATTAGGCGTTGTCATAACATAGCACCTGTTAAAATCTAAGATCGTAGGACGTGAAATCTATACTCTTGTGCGACAATCTTTTTTGAATTTGCACAAAAGAGTACTCGAAGCTAGAAAGCAATCTATATGCCAGCTTGGTACTTGTTACATAGACAACATGTATAAATTTAATTTCGCTATCAAAACGTAAAAAGCCGCATATCTTGATGCAGCTTTTTATTTAGTGGTAAATATTTTAACAGATTCTATTTAAAACTTGCGCATCGCAAAGTAAAAAAAGACTACTTAATCGACAATCTCAAGTAAACAATTGAGTCATCTACCCTGTGTGAAGCGGTACACTTCTAATTACTGCGTTTATACGAGGATAAATGGCTACGAGGGTCTTGCTGAATATTATCAAGGCTATGTTCTGCATCTTGGACAATTTTCATGAGCTCTTGTCGCTTTTTCATCTGCGCGTCGGTATAGGCCACATAACCTAAAACGATGATGGCAAAGCTCACAAGTAAAGTCAGTGTAATCTTCATTATTATTATCTCTATTTTAATGTTTTCTTTAATACTAGCAAAAAAGTATTAAACAGAGTAAAAATAAGCATAATAAAACCAAAAATGAGAACTACGTCACAATTATACAGTTATTCTTAAGATTTTATTGCTTATTTTTCATACAATTAAATATTAGAATATTACCGTATTTTAAGCAATGGCATTTTATATAATTCAATAAGATAGATATAAATTACATCTTTATTTTTTAGATTGTTTTAGTGCTCCCCAATAAAAAAGCATCCCTGCTGATACAGAGATGCTTAAAAGAAAAATGAACTAAATTATTTAGAACTGGTAATTTAAACGCACCAAGAAGTTGCGTGGAGTGCCTGGCATAGTCGGATCTCTCCAATACTCTTTATCTGTAATATTATTTACAGCAACTGTTGCTCCCCAGCGTTCATCTTTATAGCCAATAGCAGCATCTAAACGCGTCCAGCCTTCAATTTTTGCAGTATTAGCATCATTCGTATAGAAAGATCCAACATATGTTGCACCAAGCTCACCATAAACTTTTTCTGTAGGTAAATATCGAATAAATAAATTACCCGTATTCTCAGATACCTTCGCTAACTGGTTATCCTTCAAACGAGATGCTTCCGGAACATTGCTACGAACATCTTTAGTCCACTTAGCATCTGTATATCCATAACCACCACGAACAAATAGGTTATCCATTACACGGCCAATAAAACTGAACTCAAGTCCTCTTGAACGTTGTTGTTGCCCCACTTCCCAGTTTTCAGGAAAGTTTGTCGCATCTGGGCGATAACGAATATTATTTTTCGTAATATCATAAATAGAGAATTGCGTATTTAAACGATCATTCAACCAATCACTTTTTACACCAATTTCATACTGTTCATTATATTGTGGTTCAGCATCGTAAACACCTGGATTTTGTGTAGGATCAATACTGATCATTCCACGCCCGCCATACGGCGCAAAACTCTTACTATAAGAGGTATAGAAACTTTGACTCTCTACAGGCTGCCAAACAAAGCCCATATTTGGACTAAACGTTTCACCATCATAAGAGCTCTGTTTATCAGTCATCATATTATGGGTTTTAAACTCAAATTGATCATAACGCGCGCCAAGCATCATTTTTAAAGTTGGAGTTAAACTAATCAAATCCTGAATAAAAATAGCTTTATTTTCTGCACTATGCTGACTATATGAAGTCATTGGAGTACGCCCAGACGCCTGACCAAATGATGGAGATACATAGTTATCTTTCGGATTATATGGATTGATATATCCATAATATTTACCAGCATACTCCCCACTAGAATAATTACCTAGCTTTGGATCACGATCCTCATGTGTCCAGTCACTTCCAATCATGACATTATGTTCAAACGAACCCGTTTTGAATTTACCCGTAATATCAAAAGTATTCATTACAGTCTTATTCATCGTTTCTTGCCAAGCATAGCTTTGACGAAGGTAACCATTCCAATCACATTTCTCTGGCTTACTTGCTAAAGTCAAATTATTATTACAATAAGTACCACCAAAGAAGTTATCAAAGTTTTGATATGCCTGACGATAACTTGCAGCCCAATGAAACTTCCAATCAGGTGCAAATTCATATTTCACATCTGTACGAACTGTTTGTAATTCATCTTCAATGAAATCAGAACTACGTGCAAAAGCATTTTTAATAGACACGCCTGTTGGTAAGTTTTCATACGACGGCCCACGATCTGGTGTACGATCTAATTTGTCATAAGTATATTGAGTTGTCCAAAGTAACTTTTCATCATCACTACGATAAGTCACACTTGGCGAAATCATTTCTATTTGTGAACCAATACCTGAGCGGAAGCTATTGGTATCCGCTTTTTCACCAGTTAAACGAATAGCCCAATTATCGGTAAGAGCCTGATTAAAATCTAAAGTGCCACCGATGTTGTCATATGAACCAGCATAGACTCCGACAGAACTTTTAGAGTCAAAATTGGCAAATTTGGTCACCATATTGATTACGCCACCGCCAGCACCACGCCCATAAAGTACAGAAGCTGGACCTTTTAAAATTTCAATACGCTCTACATTTGCGGTACTACGACGTAATTGCCCACTTTCACGAACACCATCTCGATATATATCACCTTCATCTGCTTTAAAACCACGGAGCGAGATACCATCACCACGTGTATCATAACTGGTAGAAACCCCTGGCGTGCCTTGCAACATGACACTGAGATCATTTGCACCATAGATTTTATATTTTTGCACATCAATGGTATCAATCGTTTGTGGTATATCTTTTTTCTTAAGACCATTACGGGTCACACTGGCCTGCTCATAATCAATATAACTTTTGATCGGATCAAGCTCGCTCATCGCTTCAATTTTAATCGTTGGCATGACTGCCGTTGGAGCGCCCTGTTCATTTGCAATTGCATGATGTGCTTGCAACATCATCATAGTTAACAAGCTAAACTTAAATATCGGTTTAATGCTCACACCCAAGTCTAAAGGCTTCATAAAATTTCCAAAAAAAAATTCAGACAAAAAATTAAAAAAAACTTAAAAATAAACAAACGCTACAATTTTAATAAAAATCATTCTCATTTTCACTATATTTTCTACCATTTTTCATCTTTTGGTCGGTTTATTAAACATTCAGACTGTTTGACATTCCTTATTACCCTCATATCAATAAAGAATACGCTTTGCCAGCATCCAAACATTGATGAATTGATGGTCTTTTCACTGGATTTTCATCTATTAAAGCAATGTAAACCGCCTCACCTTCAGCAAATTCTCATGACATAAGTGCTAAAATAAGTCAGTCCAGCCATCAACAGACTATTTATAAAAAATGAGAAAAGAACTTAGAGCCAAAATCATTCAAGTGTGCGACGAAAAAATTGCTAAAAAAGGTAGTCAGGTCGGGCTTTCTTTTTATGCGTTCTTTGCCAATAAAAATGATGATCCTGAACGTCTTATGGAAGCTGCCCAATGGTGGATTATGGAACATCGACTTGATCATTTTGAGAAAGCCACAAAAATTAAAGCGCTGATTTTGAGTCAATCTACTCAAGAAAATACGTAATTAAGTACGATTGCTGCTCTTCCTTTGAGTCACATAAGCTATTTATTCTTATAGTTTTTATTTAATCATTTAGCTAAGTGATACAGCTTGAGCTATTGCTTAGCTAATTTATAATTTCACATTAAATCTCTGTTCACCCTGCCTTTAAGCCAATTCATTTCTACCATTAAACAACATAGTATAAAGGTTTAAAATACATCTTCACCGTGTGTTATGACTTCAAGAAAAACCAGTGATGCCGGTATATTTTTATGGATGGTCTATCAAACCATGCAAAAGATGGATCTGGATGCAGCAGCCATTTTTGCCAGTGTTCATTTACCCGATCAGCCACCTGATAAATTTGTTCGTCGTGATAATTCTACTCAGCAGCGTTTCTGGAAAGCCGCTGAAGATATTAGCCGTGATGGTAATATTGGCTTGCATGTCGGTGCGAATGTTCCACCTTTTCGTGGGCAAGTTATTGAATATCTTTTTTTGAGCAGTCCAACATTTGGTGAAGGTCTACAACGTACCATCCGTTATCAAGCCTTACTTACCGATGCAATGTCATTTGAACTCGACATCATCAACCAACATACGGTCAAGATTTCAGGTCTAAATCATCCTGTACGGCATTATCTGGAATGCGCAATCGGCATTTTGCTCAATTTCTTTAAATACATCACTGATGAAACATTTAACCCTCTTGAAATTGGCTTACCCTATTCAGATAGCGGCAAACAAGAGGAATACCAGAAAATATGGGGATGTCCAGTTAAACTAGGACAGGAAAATGGCTATATTTGCTTTGATGCAGCCCAATTAAAAACGCCTTCTCCTGCGTATGAACCTGAACTTTTAAAAGTCCATGAACATCATGCAGCTTCACAGCTTGAGCTATTAAACAAACACCAGCTCATCAATGAAATCGAAAGAATCTTGGCCAGTGGCTTATTGGAATCTGGAGAATTTGATCAAAACATCGTTGCCCAATATTTAGGACGTAGTGCCCGTAGTTTGAGAGCAGATTTACAACTTCTCAATACTACTTATGAAAAAGTCATTGCCCAATATCGTGAACGTCTTGCACGGCGATTACTTTCCCATACCCAAGAAAGCATCGATCAGATTGTTTATCTCACTGGCTTTTCAGAACCCTCCGCATTTTCCAGAGCATTTAAACGGTGGACTGGAGAAACACCAACTGCATACCGACAACGTAAACAGATTTAATTTGATTGGATAGGCAGATTAAAACTGTCAGATGGGTCAAAATAATTCATCTTACTTTTCTTAAACTCCGATCTATGTTTTATGAGGTAATCCAATATGATCGGTTTTCCAGTAGGTATTTTTGTCGCAAATGGTCTGGAATGGTATTTCCATAAAGTCTGGCTACATGAGTTCCCCAGCAAAAATAGAAATAGCCCATTCTTTACACACATCGCCCATCACAAACGCGCTCGCTTAAATGGCTTTCATGACGAAGGCTATGCAGATTCCATGTTTAAAAATGCTGAAATGTACAATGAAAAATCAGCATTAATTGGCTTGGCTGCGGCATCCACGATTTTTCTGCCTGTTGCCCCTTTCTTTACCGCGGGCTTGTACTATGGCATTTGGAATTATTGGAAAACTCATGCCAAATCACACCTAGATCCCGAATACGCTAAAAAGCGGATTCCTTGGCATTACGACCATCACATGACCAGCAATCAAAATGCCAACTGGTGTGTGACCCGTCCGTGGTTCGACTATATTATGGGAACACGCGTCATGACAGATGCATCTAATACAGAAACCAATCCTTTAGCGATGAATATGCCAAAGTGGCTAGAAAAAAGAGTGAATCAAACGGCGCGACGTCTTTTACCAAAAGCGTATGCCAAGATTGATGCCAATACCAACATTGATCAACAGAATTTGAAACACGGCATTGAGGTGGCGTTATAAATATCCTATTTCTCCCTATCCAGCCTAATCATATTGATTGGGCTTTTATCACAAATATTATTTAAAACACTTTGAAAGGACATCATTAATAGATATTATTCTTCTCTAAAATAATCCATGTAGAAAACAAAAAATGTTAAAGATTAAACCATGCATTACCATTTTAACCACAGCAATGATAATTTCAGCTTGTGGGGGTGGAGATAATCATAAAACGATGGAAGAAACACCTACTGTCTTAACACCCTTTACTACCGAGTTTCAAAGTACTTTAAGCCTGCAAAAAGATGCAGACCCGATCATTCAGATTTCAAACAGAAGTAGTAATCAAAATGATGAGGTAAATGCGTATTCAGTTACGCATCATTTTGACAGTGGAAATAGCTCTATTATTTTCAGCTACAATCTTGATAAAAATGATATAAAACAAACACTCCATGTTAATTATGATCCAATTCTAAAAAAAGTACTGGATGTTTCTATTGGTGAAAGTTATTTAAAAACAGATATTTTCAGCTTATCAAAGGAAAATGTTTTTTCATGTTCAAGCGCTATCCTATTTGAAGCATGCAAGGGTATTGAGCTAAGTTTTGATGAAAAGACAGGTTTTAGCAAAATTAATTTTGATAATACAAAACTCTCAAACTTGCCAACTGTTAGTCTGTCACCCACAGACAATCCAGATAATCAGGTTCCTACTGAAAAAAGCTACATAACATTGAATGGGGAACTTGTTGGTTCTTTATCTACAGCGCCACAGACTTTTAACAATATCAGAAAAACCAGTCAATCTAATCTAATTTCCAATCAACAGCCAGTCTCACTAATGGGAGCTGTTTATGATCCAAAAACTAAAACTATCTTATTCGGCACCCATGCAAATAATGGCATAGACAACAGTTTAAAATTAGCCCAGTTTAGCACTGGTATAGAAAACAACCTGATTCAAAGCTCACTATTATCAACTGAAACATCATTTTATATTTCTGGCATGTGTAGTGCTATGACAATCACATTCCCGATTGAAGATATCACAACACTTCAATCGAATAAAAGTGCAAATAATATCTCTTTAACATTTAATCAAGCAATGTATAAGGATAAACAAGACGTACCGCCATTGTTTCCTAATTTTCCGATTCAGCCAGAATGTGCTAAGGCACAGCTACAACTCGATGGTTCAGTAACGGTCCATATACCGAGTACACAACTTCAAATCTCACCAATTCTTAAAAACGAAAGTAGCTTCTCTTTAGTTCAGCCTGCCCTCTATTTTGATGTCATCAACCACGATAGACAGCAACTTGGAAATAATTCACTACAAATCAAGATTCGCAATAATCGAATTGAGAAAATAGATTTCAAAGACACCCGAATAGGTAAAAACCCTACAACAGGCTTATTGGTAGATTATTTTGAATACCAATATAATTGCGGTTATACCCAAGCGTGTGTAGGACTTAGTTACGACATTGAGAAAAACAAAATCAGTTTTAAAAATACAACGCTGACCTCTAAAAGTAATCCTGCAAATGAAGTCAATAATAGTATTACCTTAAATGGCATATTTGATTTTGCAGGCCGATAATCAAAACCAATAAAATGAGTCTAAAACCGAGCGCAGACAGCTCGGTTTTTTTATAATTAGAAAATTAATGCGAACTGGATTTCGACAACAGATTTAAGATCAGTACACCGCTCATAATCAATGCAATTCCAACAATCCCCCAAACATCTAGTTTTTGATCAAACACAAACCAAGCAACTGTTGTGATCAAGACAATCCCGACACCAGACCAGATTGCATACGCAATTCCGACTGGAATCGTTTTAAGTGTCAAAGAGAGACAGTAAAATGCAATCACATAGCCAAGTACAACCACAATAGAAGCGAGAGGCTTGGTAAAGCCCTCACTACTTTTCAACGCTGAAGTCGCAATCACTTCCGCAATAATTGCGATAAACAAAATAATCCAGTTTTTCATTTAACCGCACCTCAGCAAATCTATATTTATGATGATAGGAATAAAATATTCAGAGAAAAAAACACCCTTATGAAAAGGGTGTTTTTTAATTTTTATTTGAATGTGTCGAACGAAAGCTTAAGCTGACTTCTTCGCCATGTTGTTTTTACGGATGGTAATCATCAGTAACTGCACAGCAGCTGGTGTAACACCAGGAATACGGCTTGCTTGTGCCAAGGTTTCTGGACGAACTGTTTTCAACTTCAAAGTAATTTCACGTGATAAACCTGAAATACCATCATATTCAAAATCAGCTGGAATCTTGGTTTCTTCAAGACGCTTCAATTGCGCAACATCTTCATGCTGACGATTGATATAGCCTTCATATTTCACCGCAATTTCAATTTGCTCGCCGACTTGTTGTGAAACTTCTGAACCGGTTAATTCCGCAATTTGGCTGAAGTTAATATTTGGACGTTTAAGCAAATCAACTGCACTACATTCTTTACTAAGATCAGCACCCGTCATTTCAACGAATTTTTTACCCATTGGGTTATTTGGTGCTGCCCATAAATGTTGTAAACGAGAGGTTTCGCGCTCAACTGCTTCCATTTTTTCACTATAAGCCGCCCAACGTTCATCATCAACCAGACCAAGCTCACGGCCAATCGTAGTTAAACGCTGATCCGCATTGTCTTCACGCAACATCAAACGATATTCCGCTCGTGAAGTAAACATACGGTACGGCTCTTTCGTCCCTAATGTAATCAGGTCATCAACCAACACGCCCATATAAGCCTGATCGCGTTTTGGCGTCCACTCTTCTTGTTCCCAAGCACGGCGTGCAGCATTTAAGCCCGCAAGTAAACCTTGCGCACCTGCTTCTTCATAGCCTGTCGTACCGTTAATTTGGCCAGCAAAATACAGGTTTTGAATCGCTTTGGTTTCAAGTGTGAATTTCAAAGCCTGTGGATTGAAATAATCATATTCAATTGCATAACCCGGACGAAGGATATGCGCATTTTCCATACCACGGATCGAACGAACTAAATTGAACTGTACATCAAACGGCAATGAAGTCGAAATACCATTTGGATAAAGCTCATGAGTATCTAAGCCTTCTGGCTCAAGGAATACCTGATGTGAATCTTTATCAGCAAAACGATGAATTTTATCTTCAATCGATGGGCAATAACGTGGGCCAACACCTTCAATCACACCCGTATACATTGGTGAACGGTCTAAACCGCCACGAATAATTTCGTGGGTTTTTTCACTGGTATGCGTGATATAGCAATTAACTTGCTCAGGGTGCATTGACGCATCACCCATAAATGACATGACAGGAGATGGGAAATCACCCGGTTGTGGCGTCATCACAGAGAAATCAACTGAGCGTGCATCAATACGTGGTGGTGTACCTGTTTTTAAACGTCCAACAGGAAGTTTAAGTTCACGTAAACGATGAGCTAGTGCAATTGAGGGTGGATCCCCTGCACGACCGCCACTTGAGTTTTGTAAGCCAACGTGGATCACACCACCAAGGAAAGTACCTGTTGTTAATACCACAGTTTTGGCATCAAAACGGATACCCATCTGGGTAACAACACCTTTAACCGCATCACCTTCAACAATTAAATCATCTGCAGCTTGCTGGAAGATGTCCAGATTGGCCTGATTTTCTAAAGTATCGCGAATTGCAGCTTTATAACGTACGCGATCTGCCTGTGCACGTGTCGCGCGAACGGCAGCGCCTTTACGCGAATTAAGAATACGGAATTGAATACCACCTTTATCTGCCGCAAGTGCCATTGCACCACCAAGTGCATCAATCTCACGGACCAGATGTGATTTACCAATACCACCAATTGCTGGGTTACAGCTCATCTGTCCCAAAGTTTCAATATTATGCGTCAACAATAATGTTTGTCTTCCCATACGTGCCGCAGCGAGCGCCGCTTCCGTACCAGCGTGACCGCCACCAATTACGATAACGTCGTAAACTTTAGGATAGTGCATAGTGGTAAATATGTATTCAAAAAATGACAGAGTATTATACAGGAGTTTTGCATCAAATTGGCAAAAACCATCAATATTCTTCTGGATTCTAAGCCTAAGATATGTCGACAAAACATACAAAAAGAAACGTTCTGTTGCATTTTCATCTTATACTTAACAGAGCTGCCTAAACTATTAACTCGAACACCACTGTTTTATTTGATGAATTTCTTATCCTAAAAAGTGCATAACAAATACTTTAGGAAAATGATATGAACACAAAGCTTTTATTTTCATCTCTTATTTGTAGCCTATGTTTTAGCGTAGCTGCACATGCGGCAGATACCAAAGCTACCCAAGATCAGCAAGCCAAAAAGTACCAACAGGTTTGTAAAGGCAAAAAACAAGGTGATCCAGTTTCATTTGCGTATAAAGGCGTTGTTTTCAATGGTTCATGTGAACCAAATGAAGCCGGTAAACTCGCATTCCAACCGCCAATGCCAGCTTCTAACGCTGCTGTAGACACACAAAGTCGTCTCTCTGAAACTCAGTCAGCTCCACGTCCAGTGAGCAGCGCCCCAATGGAAGCTGCGCCTGCTATGGAGGCACCAGCAGCGACTCCAGCACCACCAGTTGCTCCAGATGTTGAACAGACTGCACCATAATTGCAGCACAAATAAAGAAGGTCTTGATGGCCTTCTTTTTTTATCGATTAAATCTAAAAACAATGTTCTAGAGCTCACTGACTTAAATATTTGTCCTTAAAATTGTAATCTGTCTATTTTATAATCCCTTTAATAAGTTTTAATCTATTACAATACGCACAAATACATTTATTTAGGTTTTCCTGTGAACTGGCTACAAATTCATATTACTGTTGATCAAAATCAAGTTGAACTTACCGAAACATTGCTCCTTTCATTGGGTGCGGTGAGTGTTACTTTAGATGATGCAGAAGATCAAGCCCTGCTTGAGCCATTACCAGGCGAAACTCCACTTTGGAATAAAGTCATCGTTACGGGTATTTACCAACAAGAAGAAGATGACCCAATTGACGTAGATGCTTTGGAAACTTTCCTTAAAGCACAACTTCCTGATGTTCCAATGCGCCATGAATACCTTGAAAATCAGGTGTGGGAACGCGCATGGATGGATTATTACGAACCGATTCAAATTAGTGAAAAATTCTGGATCGTCCCTGAGTGGTTAGAACCACCTGAAGCAGATGCAACCAACATTAAACTTGATCCAGGTCTAGCGTTCGGTACAGGCAACCATGCCAGCACATTCTTATGTTTACAGTGGTTAGGTAAAACTGATGTAAAAGATAAAGTTGTGATCGACTATGGTTGTGGTTCAGGTATTTTAGGCGTTGCTGCCCTTTTATTAGGCGCTAAAAAAGTTTATGCAACGGATATCGACCCGCAAGCTGTACTGGCAACAAAACAAAATGCCGAGTTAAATGGTGTTCTTGACCGCCTTTATGTCGGTTTGCCTGAAGAATTTGATCAGGAATTCAAACCTCAACAGGCTGACATTCTTGTTGCCAATATTCTTGCAGCGCCACTCATGGCACTTGCGCCTGAATTCTCAACTTTATTAAAAAATGAGGGAGAGTTCGCACTAGCAGGTGTAATTGAAGAGCAAGTTGCTGATGTTTCTAGCGTTTACGCTGAGTTTTTTGATATATTAGAAATCGAAAAGCGTGAAGAAAACTGGTGCCGCATTTCAGGAAAACGAAAAACAATTTGAGAATTTTATAACTTATGAGTGAAAAACAAACCCGCTGCCCTAAATGTTCAACTGTGTACAAAGTGACCCTTTCACAACTCAGTGTTGCACAGGGTATGGTTTGTTGCCCAAAATGCGTCATTAACTTTAATGCATTAACCAATTTGCTCGAAACAGACAGTGATGCGACACCAACACCCGTTAATCGCTCACTGTTTTCATCAATCCAGCCAGATAGCTCATTTGCAGAAAAGCAGATGCAGATCTTAAGGATCTTCGATCAGAAAATTGAAAACTCAAATATTGATCTACTCACTTATTTAAATAACCTGAATTATTTTAATACTGAACCCGTCACTGCCCTGCCTAACCTGAATCTTTCAGAAGATGCACTTTCAATGGATCAGGAAAATAATGACAAACAACATGGCTGGTTGTATTACACCCTTTGGGGTATTGGAAATATTGCACTGATTCTGGTGTTTGCTTTTCAGATTTTATGGTTTAACCCGAAACTCATGCATGAAAGCCCAGCATTAAACCAGATGTTTAATTATGTCTGTGGTCTTCTGAGCTGCAAAATCGCCAATGAACAATATCAGTCTCTTAGTTTTGAGAAAGTAAAACTGAAACGGGTTGAGCATAACGCCACAGGTTTTTCTGGCGTATTGCTTAACCAAGATGCAAATAGCATTGTGCTTCCCCCAATTAAAGTGGTACTTAAACAAAATGGTGAAGCTATTTCTTATACCGTTTTGAAACCGCAAGACTATTTAGTCGACAGTTTAAAGACCATTCAGCGCATTCCATCAAATAGCCCTTTTCGCTTCGAATTTACCATTCCGAAAAGCAAAAATAGCTTCAATGACTATAGTTTAGAATTTGTACAGCCCTAAAAGCTCAAAAAAGTGACAAAAAAACAAAAAAAAGTGCAGTTAATTTGCTCACTTTTTCGCTGACAGTGGTATGATACGCGCCACGAATGCTTTGACCCACTTACTCCTCGTAATCTACAGACAATAAAATCGTTAAACGAACTGTGCTTTTACCCAATAAGCGCATTGTTGGTTTTTTTGTTTTTGAAAGTAGGCGGTAACAAATATTTAACTATTGTTACGCTTATTTTTTACACAACTCGAGGATTTGTGGCAAGCTAATAGTCCTTTTGTTTTAGAGTCACTGTTTTAGGATCTAAAACGGGGCTCAGTAATTTAGACCACATTTATATCACTTTACCCAAGTGATATTTTGATTTTTCGGATTAACACGCATGAATAGCAAATCTCCTATTTTTACGGCTCAATCTGATGTCGCTCTTCGCATCCATGTAGATCGCGCAGTTCGTCATTATTTTGCACAATTGCAAGGTGAGCAACCATCTCAAGTTTATGACATGGTTTTAGCAGAAATGGAGAAACCTCTTTTATCTGTGGTCTTAGAATATACTCGTGGCAACCAAACGCGTGCTGCTGAGATTTTAGGCCTTAACCGCGGAACTTTACGCAAAAAGTTAAAAGCTCACGGTTTAATGAGTGAATAATTGATAAAATGCTCACGTTCTCGTGGGCATTTTTTTTGCCTTTGTTTTAATCTGTAGACTTCAAACTGTTGACTAAAATCATGACTATCAAACGTGCTTTAATCTCTGTATCTGATAAAACCGGAATCGTTGAATTCGCTCAAAATCTTGTAGCTCTAGGGGTAGAAATTTTATCTACGGGCGGTACATATAAGTTGCTTAAAGACAACAATATTGCCGTAGTAGAAGTTTCTGAACATACAGGTTTTCCTGAAATGATGGATGGTCGTGTTAAAACATTACATCCAAAGATTCATGGAGGCATCTTGGCTCGTCGTGGTCTGGACGAAGCGGTGATGCAAGAACACAACATTGATCCGATTGATCTGGTGATTGTTAACCTTTACCCATTTGCTGCAACTGTAGCTAAACCGAACTGCTCGCTTGCAGATGCAATCGAAAATATCGACATCGGTGGTCCGACCATGGTTCGTGCTGCAGCGAAAAACCACGCTTCAGTAGGCATTATCGTTAATGCAGCTGACTACAACACAGTTGTTGCCGAGCTAAAAGCAAATGGTACGCTTTCTTATGAAACGCGTTTCGACTTAGCAGTAAAAGCATTTGAACATACAGCACAATACGATGGCATGATTGCGTCTTATTTAGGTGCACGTGTGGGTAAAGCAGAAGGCGAAGCGGATCTCTTCCCTCGTACCTTCAATACACAACTAAATAAAGCACAAGATTTACGTTATGGTGAAAACCCTCATCAAAACGCAGCATTCTATGTAGAAGAAAATGCAAAAGAAGCATCTGTTTCTACTGCGAAGCAATTACAAGGCAAAGAACTCTCTTATAACAATATTGCAGATACCGATGCAGCACTTGAATGTGTGAAATCATTTGCGAAGCCTGCGTGTGTCATCGTTAAACATGCAAACCCTTGTGGCGTTGCTGTTTCATTGGATGGTATCAAGGCAGCTTATGATCTTGCTTATGCAACCGATCCTGAATCAGCATTTGGTGGCATCATTGCATTCAACCGTGAATTAGACACCGCGACAGCACAAGCAATTGTTGATCGTCAATTTGTTGAAGTGATTATTGCGCCAAGCATTGCGGATGGCGTACTTGAAATCACAGGTGCGAAAAAGAATGTACGCGTGTTGGTCTGTGGCGAACTTCCTGCAATTGATGCACGTGCTCCACAGCTTGACTATAAGCGTGTTAATGGTGGTTTATTGGTTCAAGATCAAGACTTGGGCATGATCACTAAAGATGACTTGAAAGTTGTGACTAAACGCGCACCGACTGAACAGGAAATTGATGATCTTATTTTTGCATGGAAAGTTGCAAAATATGTGAAATCAAATGCGATCGTTTATGCAAAAAATCGTCAAACTATTGGTGTAGGCGCAGGTCAAATGAGCCGCGTAAACTCTGCACGTATTGCTGCGATTAAAGCTGAACATGCAGGTTTAGTGGTTGAAGGCGCAGTTATGGCATCTGATGCCTTCTTCCCATTCCGTGATGGTATTGATAATGCGGCCAAAGCTGGCATTAAATGCATTATCCAGCCAGGTGGTTCGATGCGTGACGAAGAAACAATTGCAGCAGCAGATGAAGCTGGTATTGCAATGGTATTCACGGGTATGCGTCACTTCCGTCACTAATACTACTTTAAAATTTCCATCTTATTTACCTCCCTCTAAGTCTCCCTCCTAAAAGGAGGGAGACTACATCAATATGGGTTCCCTCTCCTCTTAGGAGATGAGGAACGATTGTAATTCCGCAAGGGAGAGGTTAAGGGGGGACTTTTTTATTCTGAACAGGTATATTCTTAGATACTGAAAAAGGGAAATAACTTAATAATGAATATTTTAGTTTTGGGTAGCGGTGGCCGTGAACATGCACTTGCATGGAAAATCGCACAAGATGCAAAAGTCACTAAAGTCTTTGTTGCACCAGGTAATGCAGGTACTGCAACTGAAGACAAATGTGAAAATGTTGAACTCGATATTTTAGACAATCCAGCCATTATTGCTTTTGCCAAAGAAAATGATGTTGCATTAGTCATTGTTGGCCCTGAAGCGCCTTTAGTGAATGGTGTCGTGGATGCAGCACGCGAAGCTGGCTTAAAAATTTGGGGACCAACCCAATATGCAGCTCAGCTAGAAGGTTCTAAAGCATTTGCAAAACACTTCTTAAAGCGCCATAACATTCCAACCGCTTTTTATGATGTCTTTACTGAAGTTGATGCGGCTAAAGCGTATGTTGAGCAAAATGGCGCACCTATCGTCATCAAGGCCGATGGTCTTGCTGCGGGTAAAGGCGTGATCGTTGCCATGACCAATGAAGAAGCATTTGCAGCAATCGACGATATGCTAGCAGGTAACAAATTTGGTGATGCTGGTTCACGTGTTGTGATTGAACAATTCCTTGCAGGCGAAGAAGCAAGCTTCATTTGCATGATCGATGGCAACAATATTTTGCCAATGGCGACATCACAAGACCATAAACGTATTTTTGAAGGCGATGAAGGTCCAAACACAGGTGGTATGGGTGCTTACTCTCCTGCGCCTGTCGTCACTGCGGAAGTCTTTGAACGTGTCATGAATGAAGTGATGCGTCCAACCGTTGATGGTATGGCTGCGGATGGTCACGTTTATACAGGTTTCTTATACGCAGGCCTGATGATTGATGAACAAGGTCAACCACGTGTGATCGAATTCAACTGTCGCTTTGGTGATCCTGAAACTCAACCGATCATGATGCGCTTAAAATCATCTTTGGTTGATTTGGTTGAGGCTGGTATTGCAGGTAACTTACCAAGCGAAGCTGAATGGGATGAGCGCAAATCGATTGGTATCGTTCTTGCTGCTGGTGGTTACCCTGAAACTGTACGCAAAGGCGATGTAATTTCAGGTCTTGGTCAATCTCCAGAAGACACCAAAATCTTTCATGCAGGTACTGCAATGAGTGCTGATGGTCATGTGATTACTGCGGGTGGTCGCGTACTCTGCGTCACAGCCTTAGGTGATACCGTACTTGAAGCTCAAATCAATGCGCTAGAAGTTTGTGGCCAAGTCACTTTCACTGGCATGCAATACCGTAGCGATATTGGTTATCGCGCCATTGCCCGTGAAAAAGCTGAATAAGTAAATTATGCTTGAAAGCCTTCTTCGGAAGGCTTTTTTATTCCTTAAATTGCATAATTCCCACTTCTATATTCATTATTTAAATATAAAATTCAGAAAAATATATATTTATGTTTTAATTCAATCTGCTACAGATCTTTTTTGAAAAAACCATAAAACTATCATCAATTTATATTTACTTATGATGTAATTTTTCTTAAATAATCATAGTCTTATACTCACCAGGACAATCTGCTGTACTGTCCCCTGCATTAAATTATTGGTATGATTGCCGAAATTTTAGATGTTGTTTTTATGTTAATTCAGTATTCTTTTTCATTCATTTCAAATGATTAGAATATTTTTCCTAACAAAACAAATTGCAGCTAAATCCAAATTTGATTAGAAAAAGATATGAATGCTTGATTTCCCGCTGTATATATACTGAATGGGAACATGAATATTCATTTATTTTTCGCGTGTTGTGGAAAGGACTCTACTGAAAACCTCAAAAATAATTCACGTGATTGTTTGAGGACGATGCCAATTTACAACATACAAACCTATTGCAATCATTAATGTTCGAGAAAGGCTGATTTTCTCGCCATTATTCCGATTAGGATTTATACATGAAAAAGCTGATTAGTCTTTTTTTAAGTGTATCGGTGTTATTACTTGCAGCTTGCAGTAAACAACCAGATACCGCATCTACCGAGCAAAAAGGTGATGCTGCTGCATTACAAACTGTTGTAATCGCTTCTACAGGTTCTGACGCTGATATCTGGCGTTATATCGCAACTTTACCTGAAACCAAAGCTGCTGGTCTCAAACTTGAAATTAAAAACTTCACTGATTACGTTGCCATGAATACTGCTGCAGCGAACAAAGAAGTTGATTTGAATGCATTCCAGTCTTACGCATACCTTGTGGCATTTAATGCTGCCAATAAAGATAAGATTGCACCTGTTTCAACCACATATTTAGAGCCAATGGGTATCTACTCAAGCAAAGTCAAAAAAGTTGACGAATTTGCTGAAGGTGCAACCATTGCGATTCCAAATGACGGCGCGAACGAATCACGTGCATTATTACTTTTACAAAGCGCGGGCTTAATCAAGTTAAAAGCTGACTTTGATCCAGTAAAAGGCACACCTGCTGACATTACTGAAAACCCGAAAAAAATTGTGATCAAACCAATTCAAATGGCAACAGCTGTACGTGTTAAAGACGAAGTTGATGCGATTTTATTAGGTAATACACTTGCAATGGAAGGTGGTTTAAACGTTCTAAAAGATGCGATCTTCTATGAGCCTGTAGATCAAAGTACGAAGCTGAATGTAAACGTTTTAGCGACTGCAGAATCTCGTAAAGATGATGCTGTATTGCAAAAAGTTGGCGCGCTTTACCATACGGAAGCTGTGAAGCAATATGTTCAAGAACACTTTGCAGGTACGAAAGTTGACGTGAACAAACCAACAAGCTACCTCACAGAAGCAAATTCGTAATATAATGCTCTCAAATAAAACAGGCAAAGTGATTTTGCCTGTTTTTTCTTTTCTGCCATAGTACTGACGAACATGATCCAATTTAAAAACATTTCGAAACACTATCAGTTGAAAGGTCAAACGATCAATGCACTGGACCAGATCAATCTAGAGATCCCGGACGGTAGTATCTTTGGCATTATCGGCTATAGTGGTGCAGGTAAAAGTACGCTGATCCGTTTGATTAATTTGCTTGAACGCCCGACGCAGGGACAAGTCATTATCAATCAAAAAGACTTTACTGCTATGGACGCGCGAACACTTCGTCAAGAACGTGCAAATATTGGCATGATCTTTCAGCACTTCAATCTCCTTCAGACTAAAACCGTGTCTGAAAATATTGAAATGCCACTTAAATTACTTGGGCATAGCAAAGCTGAACGTGAAAAACGTCTGGCTGAACTACTAGAGTTTATCGATCTTAAACATAAAAAAGATGCCTACCCTGATGAGCTTTCCGGGGGGCAAAAACAACGTGTTGGTATCGCGCGTGCGCTGGCCAATCATCCCAAGATTCTACTGTGCGATGAAGCGACTTCTGCTCTTGATCCACAGACCACCAAATCTGTTTTGGCGCTATTAAAAAAGATTAACAAAGAACAGAACATTACCATTGTCATGGTCACCCATGAAATGGATGTAATCGAATCAGTATGTGATTATGTGGCGGTCATGGAGTCAGGTCATGTGATTGAAACTGGCCCGACGCTGGACATTTTTAGTCAGCCACAGCATCCAACCACCAAAACCTTTATTCAAACGGTATTGCAACAGCAGTTACCAGTAAATATTTTAAGTAATCTTGAACATCAACATCATAATAGTATCTATAGCTTGCAGTTCCTCGGCACTTCAGCACAGGAAACCGTGATTCAGGCTGCGATTAAACAATTTGATGTGAGTTTAAATATTCTGTTTGCCAATATGACCGAGATTAATGGTACGGTGATCGGACAAATGTTTATCCAGCTTTTGGGTGATCCGTTAATCATTCAGGAAACCGTAAGATTCCTTGAGCTTCAAGGCGTGAAAGTGGAACAATCTGGAGTGGTAAGCCAATGAGAGACTTAATCGTACAATGGCTGACCCAAGTCACTGCTCCATTTTGGCACAGTTCCCTTTCGATCGACCAGTTTGTGACAGCACTGCAAGAAACCTTTCAAATGGTGTTCTTCTCTCTGCTGTTTGGTTGCATTTGGGGCTTGATTCAAGGTATTACGCTAGTTGTTACCCGCTCAGGCGGTATCCTGCAAAATCGTGCGATTTATTATTTTTTAAACCCGATTGTCAATGCACTGCGTTCCCTTCCATTTATTATTCTGCTGATTGCTGTGATTCCACTGACTAAAATGCTGGTTGGCACTTCAATTGGAACATGGGCAGCGATTGTGCCTTTGACTATTTATGTGGGCCCATACTTAGGCCGTCTGATCGAAACTTCATTGCTTGAAGTGAATGAAGGTATTGTGGAATCTGCTCAGGCAATGGGTGCTTCACCATGGCAAATCATCTTAAAGTTTATTATCCCTGAAGCACGTAGCTCACTCATACTAAACTTGACCACAGGTACGATTTCTCTCATCGGTGCGACTGCAATGGCAGGTGCTGTAGGCGCAGGCGGGATCGGTGACTTGGCGATTTCTTATGGTTACCAACGTTTCGATACGAGCGTAGTGATTTTAACCGTCATTGTATTATTGCTGTTGGTACAAATGGTACAAATGTTCGGTGACTGGCTAGCAAAATTACGTTAATGAAAAATACAGAAAAAGCGCTCATGATGGGCGCTTTTTTTACGCCTGAAAATTTTTAAGGAAAGTAAATTTCATTGGCTGCTTTGAAGGTATTGACATGGAGCGGGACTAAATCGGTTAAATTCTGATAGCCGCCCGCCAATACAAATAGCATCGGGATTTTCATTTTCTTCGCCATTTCAAAAACAATGCGATCACGCTCAAAAAGTAATTCTGTGGTCAACCATTTTGAACCATATTTATCATGTTGATGACAGTCCATACCCGCCTGATAAATCATCAGATCCGCCTCCCAGCGCGAAGCATACTGAAAGGCCTCAAAGATTGCCTCTCGATATAAATCAAAATTTCCCTGTTTGGGATGAATATAACGGGTCAAGCTACGTTCACCAGCCTTGCAGCCAAACCGAATTCCAAAAATGCCAAAATTAATCAGATTGGTCATACGATTGGTGAAAATAGCCGTGCCATCCCCACCATGTTGATCACAATCCAAAATAAAAATACGTTTCTCAGGATACTGCTTGGCAACCAACGCCAGACCATTAAAGGTGCAATAGGCTGCACCAGATTCATAACTGGCATGATGAAATCCCTGTGCAATATTGGCCGCAACTCCTTCTCTCAAGGCAATTTCAGCGCCCAGTAATTGTCCAGCCTGAACCGCTAAAATCGCATCTCGTAACCGTTCATTCCACGGCTTGAAACCTTGTATAGTGGCAAATGCCGATTCTCCTGATAAAAAAGCGTCGACATATTGTGGATGATGCAATTTCCTCAAGATTTCTACATCAATCAGCCCAGGATCTACCAACTCTGCCATTTGATGCGTACGCAACACATCCGCTACAGCTGTGAGTTTTTCCATACTATTGGTGTGCGTTTGCGCAAAGTAGCGTGGAGAGTAACAAGCTTTTAGCATGGATGTCCTACATAAATCTGATCTTTGGCAATATCCATCAGTTGACTTAATTCAGTGCTATCAGGCCTGAATAATCCATTATCCACCTGCTGTTTAAAATGATAGCCAAATGCCCGCGCACGATATTGTGGTGAAACAGCCAAAGTGGTTAAACGCAAAAACCAGAAACCATTCATCTCGGCAATCGGAATCACATAGCCTTTATATTGCTTGTTGTTATGTTTTTCGAGCTGTTCAATCTCATAATGCGCTGAGAATAAACTCCCCGCAGGTAATCGTACCCCATTCATCATTAAAGGAACCAAACTGATACAGGAATGGTTATCTCCCATATTCAATTTTTCCATCATGATCGGTTGATCATGTTCATCCACAAAAATATTGATTTCACCCTGTCGTAATAAACGATGATGCGCAATGCGCAAAAAGAATTTTTCTGCCATCGGGCAAGAACCCACTTTAGGCTTTTCAAGCAAAGCCTGACATTCAATCATGCCTAAATCCTGTGCCCTTTGAGGCAGGATAATATCGGCAAGTAACTGGCAAATCAGGATACCTTCTTCCAACTCGGCATATTGATGAATACTTCTAAGTTTGGCTTGAAAATCGACTTCTTGCTGTAAATTCTGTGCAAAGCTCTCTTGCGGGTTTAAATGCTTTAAAGTCTGTTGGACTTCTAAATTGATATCAAGATTCCGCCACGTTTCTAGTGTCAGACCATATGAACCCGCTTGATTGAGAATGTTTTTCAGCGCTTTGGTTTCATAGTCCTCAAAAATTCGTAAATCCTGAAACCCAACCGGATCACGCACCTGCGAAACAAACTCTGCAATAACGCGAGTCGCTTGTGTATAGCCACAACCTCTCCGTTCCGTTTGATGACTAAAGTGTTCATTTAACATTTCTGTCAGCTTGGCAGAGAGCGGATATAAATATTTTTTAAAAATCATGACCACTTCGTGATCGACCAAATCAGACATAAGCTCCCCCTGCTTCATCCTAATGATTTAAAACGCCCTCATCCTTATTTTGTTAAATCTAATTTTTAATTGATTTAGCTTTAATAAAGTATTTCTTATAGGATTAAAGATGAATATAAACCATTAACTTATAAAAGTTTTCTTTCATCTTTATTTAAAATACAATACTTGTCAACTATAAATAGACTCGATGAATATCGACGTCAGAATCTGCCTCAAAAAGTCAGTATTAATGTATAAATGCAGCACTTTTTTGCACTCGATAGCATTTGCACTTAAACTAGAATCAGGCACTCAGTATTGAGTACCCAACTCGCAATAACCACATGGAACAAAGATTCAGGACTCGGCTATGCATTACAAGATTCATGTAATTGACGTAAAAAATGCCTTAAAAAATTATATCTGGTTATTGGAAGATACCCGCAGCAAAGAAGTTGTGGCGGTCGATCCAACGGAAGCCGATCTGGTCACAGCGTTTTGCCAGCAGCATCAACTCACTCTGAAACAGATCTGGCTGACCCATTGGCATCCTGACCACACTGGTGGTGTTCCGGGCTTACTGGCAAATCAGAATCTTCTGGTTTATGGCCCTCGAGATGAATTGAGTAAAATTTCCCTGATCTCAAATCCCCTACAGAATAATGATCATTTTCACTTTAATGACCTCAAAATTGAAGTCATCGCGACCCCTGGTCACACTTTAGGTCATATCACTTATTTTATTGAAGAGATGGACAGTCTGTTCAGTGGAGATACCCTATTTGCAATGGGCTGTGGACGATTATTTGAAGGCACAGCCGAGCAAATGTATCACTCCTTAAATCGACTGGGTGCACTACCTATCCAGACCAAAGTGTATTGCACCCATGAATATACGCTTGCCAATGGTGAATTTGCCTTGACTGTAGAGCCACATAATGTTGCCCTGCAAGAACGTATGCGACAGGTCAAAGCATTAAGAGATGCAGATCAAATCACCTTACCCAGTACGATTGAACTGGAACTTGAAACCAACCCATTTTTACGTACCGAAAATGCTGAGGATTTCGCACGTATCCGCAGCCTAAAAGATCAGTTTTAATTAATGCTGTAAATTTAAGCGATTCATTTTCTACTTTGGGTTTAAGGTAGAAAATGAAATCATTTTTTACATTTGTCATGAAATATTTATTTAAAAAATAATTTTTCAATACCAAAAAATAAAAACACTTTAATCTTTAATTTCAATTAGATAAAAAATCCTCAGATAACATTATACCTAGAAAAATTACGCTAATTTTACATTACTTACACGTGGCAAAATAATTCTATGCAATGCCCCTTTAAAAAAAATTATCTGACCCTTATTAATAAATACATGTTCACAAGGAGATCTGTCATGAAAAACAGAGTTGTTAAAGCAAAAAACGTATTGGCTTTCCGTATTTGGTTAGAAAAATTGGGATATTCAGTTAAAAATCTGACAGATAACCGTGGTTTTACCTTTAGCTTTAAAAAAGAATATGGTTTGGTGACAGGCGATCTCTCTGGTAATGCTTTAGCAATGCAGTTGGGTGAAGAATTCGAAGATCATTTAAAAGCCTAATGACAAAATTTCCTAAACACGAGGATTCCAAAGGGATTTGGAATCCTCGATTTATATAGATAAAAATACTTTCAACTTTATCTCCCTTTTAATTCTTCATTTTCTAGCCATTTCCAATAAAATATTAGGGTCTGGTGACATTTCAGCCATACATTGCGTTATTCGCTAAAACCACATCAACAAGGCATGAAAAGCAGGCAATCGCAGCTCCTTGCCAAGTTTCATAACGTAGTTTAGGGAAGTTTTAGCTATAACCCTCTGGGACAGGGCTATTTTTTGCCGTTACTACGTTATGTTTTGCTTACTTAGAGTACTAAGTTTCGCAAAACTCTCCTTGTGCCGCCTAAAAAATATCCTCTGTCGCAAGTATCTGTGAAATGTCAACAGTCCCTATTGGAACAAAACTGATTTCCAAGTATCATATTGCCCAGTCGAGGGATGCTGCGACAATTGATCGGCACTAAAGATCAATTTGCCAGGCTCGACGATCGGTTAAACATTCGCTTTAGCCAACAACGGCATCCGCGAACAGAATGATCCATACTATTTTTTCTAGGAGATCCTGATGAACGCGGTGAATGCTTCATTTACAGATTATAAAGTTGCTGATATTTCCCTTGCTGACTACGGTCGTAAAGAGATCAAACTTGCTGAAGCAGAAATGCCAGCTTTGATTGGTTTACGTAAGCGTTATTCAGCAGCTAAACCACTTGCTGGCGCAAAAATCTTGGGTTGTATCCACATGACAATCCAGACTGCTGTTCTAATCGAAACATTAGTTGAACTTGGCGCAGAAGTGCGTTGGACCTCTTGTAACATCTTCTCTACTCAAGACCATGCTGCTGCTGCCATTGCTGCAAGCGGTGTGCCTGTATTTGCCTGGAAAGGTGAAACCGAAGAAGAATATGTATGGTGCCTAGAACAACAGATCAATGTGAATGGTCAGCCTTGGGATGCCAACATGATTCTGGACGATGGCGGTGACTTGACTGCACTTGTTCATGAAAAATACCCTGCGCTATTAGAACGCATTCACGGTATTACCGAAGAAACCACTACAGGCGTGCAACGTCTATTGGAAATGTGGAAAGACGGTTCACTTAAAGTTCCTGCAATCAATGTGAATGATTCGATCACTAAATCGAAAAACGACAACAAATATGGTTGCCGTCACTCATTAAACGATGCGATCAAACGTGCGACTGATATGTTGCTTTCTGGTCGTCGTGCACTTGTGATCGGTTATGGTGACGTAGGTAAAGGTTCTGCGCAATCTTTACGTCAAGAAGGCATGATCGTACGTGTAACTGAAGTTGACCCGATTTGTGCAATGCAAGCATGTATGGATGGCTACGAAGTCGTTTCTCCATACAAAAATGGTGTGCAAACAGGCAAGAAAGAAGACATCAATCACGATCTACTCGGCAATACTGACCTTGTTGTGACCACTACGGGTAACTACCACGTATGTGATTCAGCAATGTTAGATAGCTTAAAAGCGGGTGCGGTTGTATGTAACATCGGTCACTTTGACACTGAAATCGATACAGCTTACCTCCGTGGTTACAAGTGGGTTGAAGTGAAACCACAAGTACACCAAGTATATCGTTCAGAAGATGAAAACAACTATTTGATCCTTTTATCTGAAGGTCGCCTAGTAAACCTTGGTAACGCAACAGGTCACCCTTCACGTGTAATGGATGGTTCTTTCGCAAACCAAGTTTTAGGTCAAATGCATTTATTCGCTGAGAAATTTGCTGACTTGCCTGCTGATCAAAAACAAGCGGCGATTCGCGTAGAAGTACTTCCTAAGAAATTAGACGAAGAAGTGGCTGCGGCAATGGTTGTTGGCTTCGGTGGTGTATTAACACAACTGACGCAAGTACAGGCAGATTATTTAGGCGTTCCAGTGGAAGGCCCGTTCAAATCTGACGCTTACAAATACTAAGAAAATCAGGGCAGACGTTTTACGGACTGCCCTTTTTTCTAAAATTTTTCAGGCGAGTTAAAAAGGATTTGAAATGACGAAGCGTGTTCCTATTTCTTTTGAGTTTTTCCCACCAAAAACTGATGCGGGTGCGGAAAAGTTACGTGTTGTTCATCAAGAACTACAACTGTTAAATCCAGAGTTTTTCTCCATTACTTATGGTGCTGGCGGTTCTACCCGTGAACGTACTTTAGCTGCGATTAATGACTTTAATGGTCAAGGTACACCTGTTGCACCTCACTTGTCTTGTATCGGAGATGACAAGGCCCGTATCGCAGAGCTTTTAGACTTATATAAATCTCAAGGCATTGATCGTATTGTCGCATTGCGTGGTGATCTACCTTCAGGTCAGGTGGGCTTAGGTGAATTACCGTATGCTCAGGATCTGGTTCGCTTTATTCGTGAACATTCAGGCGATCATTTCCACATTGAAGTCGCTGCATACCCTGAAATGCACCCGCAGGCAGACAGTTTTGATGGTGATATTCAGCGCTTTGTAGAAAAAGTAAATGCTGGGGCAAATGCTGGCATTACTCAATTTTTCTTCAATCCAGATGCATATTTCTACTTTATTGAACGAATTGCGAAAGCAGGCGTGAATATTCCAGTTGCACCAGGTATTATGCCGATCACCAATGCAAGCAACTTAATCCGTTTTGCTGATGGTACAGGTGCAGAAATTCCACGCTGGATCCGCAAGCAGCTTGCTGCCTATGGTGATGATAGTGCAAGCATCAAAGCTTTCGGTCACGAAGTGATTGTGAATCTGTGCGAGCGTTTAATCGCTGGTGGTGCACCAACACTACATTTCTACTCAATGAACCAAACTGAACCGACTCGACAACTGGTTGTTGATCTTGGTTTAAACTAATTTGTACGAGCCCTACCCAAGCATGAATCGTTTTTATATCGAAACCGAATTAAATACTGGCAATACCGTTGAATTAACAGAATCGGTATTTCATCACTGGGTACGTGTGCTTCGCGCAAAAGAACAAGAACAAGCCATCTTTTTCAATGGAAAAGGTGGTGAATATTTGGTAACCCTGACACAGATCAACAAAAAAAATGCGTTTGTTTCGGTCGATCAGTTTGATGCAGCAGACCGCACTGCCCCTTTTAAGGTGACTTTAGGTCAAGTCATGAGTAAAGGTGATCGTATGGATTATGCGATTCAGAAAGCGACTGAACTCGGTGTTACCACGATTCAGCTTTTAACCAGTGAACGTTGCGAAATGCGTTTAAAATATGATCGCGACCAAAAGAAACTGGATCACTGGCAATCTGTGGCAATTGCAGCATGCGAACAATGTGGGATGAATCGTGTGCCAGAAATTCTTGCCCCTATTTCTCTAACTGATTGGGTTGAGTCTGACTTACCTGAATCACGTTTTGTGCTTGCTCCGAATAAAGATCAGAACAACGTTCTGTTAAACTGTTCACCTGATCTGGCTTTACTGATTGGCCCGGAAGGTGGTTTAAGTGAAGCAGAGATTAACATTGCCAATCAAAATAATTTTAAAAACTGGTGTATCGGAGACCGCGTTTTAAGAACAGAAACCGCTCCAGTTGTGGCTTTATCCATTTTAAATTACCACTTTGCTCCCTAATCATGCCTGAGCATTGCTTTCCATTTTATTTAGCGCTAATTTAAAGCGCAAATCGACTATGTTTACAAAAAAACAAAGACTGTCCACATAGATAAAAAATGAAAAGGATTATGCTTTATATGTTAGGGGTTCAGGACAAAAGCTTGCCACAGTTTATCTATACGGATCAAATTAGTTATCCGAATCATGTACGCTTGTTTGTAATAAGTGTTTTTGCTATTTGTCTGTTAGATTATGCACTGTTTGGCGTTTTTTACACCTTTGAAGCCAATATTTTTACCACATGGATGACTATCACGCTTGCCATCCTGCTTGGTTTTTCCGGTATTTGTCATTTTTTATTAAAACGTTACTCTGCGGTTCGTTATAACCATAAAACCAATATTATTTTTCAACTCATTTGTTTTTTTACAGGTTTATTAATCGGCGTTAATACCGTCATTATCAATCATTATTTAGGCTCCGATGTTCCGAATTTGATCGGCTCTCATGTTTTAACGCTCACCGCGTTATTACTGACTGCGTCACATATCATTGCACTGACCTTTTTAACGCAGCATATTCGCTATTTCTTGTTATTTTTTATCCCGAGTATCGCGCCCTTAATTATAACCCAGCTTTTACATCGGCATCATGACCATACCCTCTTCTATCTGGCCTATTATTCGTCATTTTTCGCGACCGTGCTTTGCGCTCAAGCCACTTATAAAATTCACAAACATCTCGCGCTGGTACTGGGAAAAAATAAACAATTGATTGATGCTGCGCAACAGCATAGCAATTGGACTGAAGAACTCTGCCAACAACTTCAACATGAAGTGAATAAATCTAAAGATATCGAAGCCCAGCTCCAGTTCAATAATCATTTGTTAGAACAAAAAGTGCGTGAACGTACTTTTGACCTCACGCAGATGAATGAAAGTCTAGAAGAACATCGTCAGAGTCTGGCATTAGCGCATGAAACCGCTGGAATTCAGCATTGGGATTGGAATCTTGAAAATACGATTCCTGATGCTTTACCACTTCCTCATGAAGTCGCACATAATGCGCAAAATCTCTATACCTTACTGAGTGAAGTTACCCACCCAAATGATGTTGAACGTGTAAAAAACACCTTGTATCAACATTTATCGGGCCAATCACCGCGTTACGAAGAAACTTTCCGTATTAAAAATGAAAATGGTGACTGGACCTGGATTCACGCTGTCGGTCAGGTCATTTTAAGAGACCCGAAAAATGGTACCGCCTTACGTATGGTAGGTGTGCATCGTGATATCAATCAGGAGAAGAAAGATCAGGAGCGCCTTAAATTGGCTGCGAATGTGTTTGAACAGGCTTCTGAGGGTATTTTTATATTGGATGAAAACTTCAATTATGTTGAGATCAACCCTAAATACGAGCAGCTCACAGGGTTAGATAAACAAGCCATTTTAGGCAAACAGCTATTTGAAATTACCAAACAGAATAAACAGCATCATCATAATTTTCATCTTTCTATTCTGGATACGCTACGTGAAGCACAGGAATATGAAGGTGAATTTCAGGAAACTTACAACTCTGAAAAATCATGTTTCCTATGGATTCACATCAATGCCGTGAAAGATGAACAAGATCGTGTCATCAATTATATTGGTATTGTTTCGGATCAGACTGAACGTAAACATCAGGAACAGCGTTTATCTTATTTGATCAATTACGACACCTTAACTGATCTGCCTAACCGTTTTTATTATCAGCAACAACTGCATCAATATCTGGTCAATGAACCTGTCATTCAACACTTGGCTGTCATTCGCCTGAATATCGATCGTTTCCGTGCACTCAATGAAATTATCAGCAATAAAGCTGGAAATGAGTTGCTTAAACAAGTCGCACAACGACTACGGATCAGTAATATTGATGCCCTGTTGGTCGCGCATTTAAGTGCAGATGATTTTGCAATTATTTATGAAATATCGCATTTACATCCGCCTATTCATCAACTCTGCAATAATATTGTAGAAGCTTTCAGCAAAGCTTTTTATATTGCCGATCAAGAATATTTTGTCAGTATCTCTATTGGGGTGGCGATCTATCCCGAACATGGTCGTCAAGTTGATAATTTAAATACCCATGCAGAACAGGCGCTAAATGAAGCAAAACGCCTAGGCGGCAATACCATCCATTATTATTCCAATGAAAGAGCGAATTTTGTTGATCAATATAGTGATCTCGAGCTTGATCTAAGAAAAGCCATTCAGAACAATGAACTGGTGGTTTACTATCAACCGAAGATCAGCACATTCAATGATCAGATTAATGGTTTCGAAGCGCTGATTCGCTGGAAACACCCAACTAAAGGATTAATTATGCCAAGCATTTTTATTCCTTTAGCAGAAAGCACCAGCTTGATTTCCGATATTGGGCAGTTTGTCTTACATGAAGCAGCCAAGCAGTTACAGGCATGGCAAAAACTTGGTTTTAGCAATATCAATATTGCGGTTAATATTGTGGCCCAACAGATTTTGCGTGGTCAATTACTGCATGATATTGACGAAGTCCTGACAACTTATGATGTTTCTGGCAAAAACCTTGAACTGGAAATTACCGAATCCGCTTTTCTGGAAAATACCGAGAACGTTAAAACTATTCTCAATGCATTGAAAGAACGTCAGATCTCTATTGCACTGGATGACTTTGGTACAGGCTATTCTTCTCTTGCCTACTTAACCGAATATCCAATTGACATTTTGAAAATTGATCGTGCATTTATTTTAAAAATTGGTAATCCAAAACAGGATGCGATAGTTAATGCCATGATCGCCATGGGTAAAACAATTGGCCTAAAAGTCGTTGCCGAAGGTGTAGAAACCGAACAGCAGCGTGACTATCTAAAAGCACAAAACTGCGACATATTACAGGGTTACCTGTTCTCCAAGCCACTGACTGCAATAGAAGCAACAGAATACCTGCAACAGCATCTACATCTGTCAACTGCAAGATATTCCATTTAAAAGTAAATTTTAAGCTTTTTGGCCCTTTCTTTGCTGCTGGGTATCGATTGTGAATAGCTGTATCGTTCAGTGAAAATAAGCTTTTTTGACTGTGCGAAAGCATGAACTAGTGCTATATTCTTGTGCACTTATCTTAATATAGTAATTAGACTTCTATATGTCTGATTATTATCGGAACAAATGAGACTCAGATGGACGATCAATCTTTAAAACAAGCCGCTTTGTATTACCATGAATTTCCTACACCTGGAAAAATCAGTGTGACACCGAACAAGCAGCTCGTTAACCAACGAGATCTAGCGCTTGCTTATTCCCCTGGTGTTGCAGCTCCATGTTTAGAAATCGAAAGAGACCCTTCTACCGCTGCGAAATATACAGCACGTGGTAATCTGGTCGCCGTCGTGAGTAATGGTACAGCTGTGCTTGGTTTGGGAAATATTGGTCCTCTTGCTTCTAAGCCAGTCATGGAAGGTAAAGGCGTTCTCTTTAAAAAGTTCGCTGGTGTTGATGTATTCGATATCGAAATTGATGAAAATGATCCAGACAAGATCGTTGATATTGTTGCTGCGCTAGAGCCAACATTTGGTGGTATCAACCTTGAAGATATCAAAGCGCCAGAATGTTTCTACATTGAAAAGAAACTTCGCGAACGCATGAAAATTCCTGTATTCCATGATGACCAACATGGTACAAGTATTATTGTCGGTTCAGCATTACTCAATGCTTTACAGATCGTAAATAAGAAAATTGATGAAATTAAAATTGTTGCCTCAGGCGCAGGTGCTGCTGCACTTTCTTGTCTAGATTTACTTTGCGCTTTAGGCGTAAATAAAAACAACATTGTTGTTGCTGACTCTCGCGGTCTTTTGACCACTGCGCGTGAAGGTCTGGACGAGTCTAAAAAACGTTATGTTCAAGACATTCAGGCAAGCCAGTTGCATGAAGTCATGGCAGGCGCAGATATGTTCTTGGGTCTTTCAGCAGCAGGCATCTTAACCAAAGAAATGGTTAAGGAAATGGCTGAGAACCCGATCATTTTTGCATTGGCAAACCCTGATCCAGAAATTTTACCTGAACATGCGCATGAAGTTCGCCCAGATGTCATTATGGCAACAGGTCGTTCTGACTATCCAAACCAAGTGAACAATGCACTTTGTTTCCCTTATATCTTCCGTGGTGCGCTTGATGTTGGCGCAACGACAATTAACGAAGATATGAAAATTGCCTGTGTTCACGCGATTGCGCGTATGGCACATGTTGAAGCAGATGCTGCAACTTATGGTGAAAAATCAGCTTCATTTGGTCGTGACTACCTGATCCCTCGCCCACTTGATCAACGTTTGATTCTGGAAATTGCTCCAGCTGTTGCGAAAGCAGCAATGGATTCTGGCGTAGCAACTCGTCCAATCGAAGACTTCTCTGCATATCGTCAACGTCTTTCTGAGTTCGTTTATAACTCGGCATTCTTGATGAAACCGATCTTTGCACAGGCGAAGACTGACCCTAAACGCATTGCTTATGCTGAAGGTGAAGATCTACGCGTATTACGTGCGGTTCAAATTGCTGTTGATGAAGGCTTGGCAAAACCGATTCTTGTTGGTCGTACAGCAGTGATTGAAGAGAATATCAAGAAGCTTGGTTTACGTTTACAACATGGCGTAAACATTGAAATCGTCGATCAGGAAAAAAATCCTCAGTACGAAGAGTTCTCTAAAGAATATCACCAGATCATGCAACGTAAAGGCGTTACAGTTGAATACGCTCAACGTGAAGCACGCCGCCGTTCTACACTCATCGCAGCGATGCTAGTGAAGTTTGGTAAAGCAGATGGTATGTTATGTGGTACTTATTCAAGCTATGACATTCACTTAGATTTCGTGAAAAATATCATTGGTTTGAAAGAAGGTCGTAGCACATTCTTTACCTTGAACGCGTTAATGCTTGAAGATCGCAATTTATTTATTGCCGATACCTATGTAAATACTAACCCAACTGCTGCTCAGCTTGCTGAAATGACCATTTTAGCAGCAGAAGAAGTTCGTCGTTTTGGTATTACACCACGTGTTGCTCTACTTTCTCACTCGAGTTTCGGTAGTGATCAAACTGATCCAAGCGCACAAAAAATGCGTGAAGTTTATCGTTTATTGTCTGAACAGGCACCTGAACTTGAAGTTGAAGGTGAGATGCACGGTGATGCAGCATTAGATGAAAATATTCGTCATTTTGCATTCCCGAATTCACGCTTCAAAGGCTCTGCAAATCTGTTGATTATGCCTAACCTTGATTCGGCAAACATTTCATTCAACCTGTTAAAAGCAACTTCGGGTAATAATGTGACAATTGGTCCTATTTTACTCGGTGCTGCAAAACCTGTTCATATTCTGACACCTACAGCAACGACTCGTCGTTTGGTAAATATGACCGCCTTAACAGTTGCTGAAATTCAACAAAGCCAAAACTAAGTCCACCTAAGCAAAGCTTTTCCAGAAAAGCTTCGCTTAGCGCTTGAGAAAACCTCTATTCTGTAGCATGATTATGTGAAGAATCGAGGTTTTTTCATGCAAGTTTATTTAGTAGGCGGTGCAGTTCGGGATCATTTACTCGGCCACCCCTATCACGAAAAAGATTATGTGGTGGTTGGAGCAACGCCCGAACAATTATTGGCCGAAGGTTATCAACCTGTCGGTAAAGATTTTCCTGTATTTCTACATCCAAAAACAAAAGAAGAATACGCACTAGCGCGCACCGAACGCAAATCTGGCGTGGGTTATCATGGCTTTCAGTTTTTTACCGATACCAGCGTAAAATTAGAAGATGATCTGATTCGTCGTGACCTGACCATTAATGCAATGGCAATGGACGATCATGGTCAAGTGTATGACCCTTATGGTGGTCAGCAGGACTTACAGCACAAAGTACTACGTCATGTTTCAGATGCATTTACCGAAGATCCCTTGCGTGTACTCCGCGTAGCCCGTTTTGCAGCACGTTATGCAACTTACGGCTTTACTGTTGCAGAAGAAACCTTGCAATTGATGCGGAAAATTGCCCAATCAGGTGAATTAAGCACATTAACACCCGAGCGTGTCTGGAAAGAAACCTCTCGTGCCTTAATGGAAGACCATGCTGATGTGTATTTCCAGATTTTAAAAGACTGTGATGCCTTGGAAGTCTTATTTCCAGAAATCAATGCATTATTCGGTGTACCCCAACGTCCAGAGTATCATCCTGAAATTGACTGTGGCATTCATACGTTAATGGCGCTTAAACAGGCCTGCTTAGCAAATTATGCACTTGAAGTGCGCTTTGCAGTGCTGGTACACGACCTAGGGAAAGCACTTACTCCTGTAGAAGAATTGCCACGACATATTATGCATGAAGAACGTGGTATTCCGCCCGTTACTCAAATCTGTGATCGCTTAAAAGTACCGACCGCGCTTAAAAATCTGGCTCTGATCGTATGTAAAGAGCATTTAAAATGTCATCAAGTGAAAAATCTAAAACCGGGTACTTTATGGCGTTTGTTACAGCGTTTGGATGTACTACGCCGACCAGAAAAAGTGGAAGCTTTTGTACAGGCCTGTGAATGTGATGCTAAAGGTCGTTTGGGTTTGGAGCAGCGTCCTTATCCGCAAGCACAATATATGTTAGATGCCATGCAAATCGTCAGAAATATACGTGCTCAGGATTTGCCGGAACATGTCAGTGGCCCAGAAATTGGGGAAATGCTGATTCAATATCGAATAGATGCATTGGCAAAGTTCAAGGAACAACACATTAACTGATTAATTTTTAAGTAAATAAGATCTTTTTCTCGCATTTTTTGCACACTTCGTACTGAAAAGATTATTAATCAAGCAAACGATTAATTTTATTTACTATTGTTGTTGACGCATCTGCTTTTCATGCCTAAAATGCGCATCAGATTCTCCAATAGCTCAGTCGGTAGAGCGACGGACTGTTAATCCGCAGGTCCCTGGTTCGAGCCCAGGTTGGAGAGCCAATCTACTATTCTCCCATAGCTCAGTCGGTAGAGCGACGGACTGTTAATCCGCAGGTCCCTGGTTCGAGCCCAGGTGGGAGAGCCAAGATTCTAAAAAGCCCTGATCATTGATTGGGGCTTTTTTTATGCCACGATAAAATCCAATAGCCATAAAAAAACCTCTGCTGATTAGAGGTTTTTTCTTTCAAATTCAGATTAAGCTGCAACCTTTGCGGGTACACCACTATGAAAACGGAACGTATCATCTGGAGTTAAAATCAGATTTTTTTCCACTTCACGGATATATTCAATGCGTTGCTGAATATCTTCTTCTGGATCTTTGAGTTTCGCTGATTTTGCGACATCTAAAGCCAACGCTAAATAGTCCTCAAAATGGCGAGATTCCGATTTAAGCAAATAACGGTAGTAACGCCCCAGCTCATCATCAACAATCGGTGCAAGCGCGTAGAAACGCTCACATGAACGTGCTTCTACAAATGCACCAATGATCATGACATCAATCAATGCTTCAGGCTCGTAAGTACGGATTTCTTTACGCAACCCACCTGCATAACGCCCTGCACTCAAACCCTTCCATTCTTGGCCGCGCTTATTCATGAATTCAAGCACCTGCTCATAATGCAGCATCTCTTCACGAACCAATTGCGCCAATTTCACTTGCAAGTCTGTAAAAAAGCTATAGCGGAACATCAAATTCATGGCTGTACTTGCTGCTTTCTTTTCACAGTTGGCATGGTCTTGCATCAAGATATCAAGGTTATTTACCGCTTCATCTAACCATGCCTGAGGTGTTGTACAACCTAAAAACGCAATGACGGGTTGCATTAACTCATCATAATTTACACTACTCATCAACTTATCTCGCAGCAGCCTGAATTGCTGCTTTCATATCTTTTACCGCTTGGGCCAGTCCAACGAATACGCTATCTGCAATAATCGAATGACCAATATTCAGCTCATGAATTTGAGGGATCGCTGCAATCGCTGCAACATTGTCCAGATTTAAGCCATGACCCGCATTCACAACCAGACCTTTGGCAGCCGCATACTCCACGCCTTTGATAATACGAGCCAATTCTGCTTGTTGCTGCTCCTCAGTCTCTGCATCTGCATAAGCACCTGTATGGATCTCAATGGTCGGCGCACCACATGCGACAGCCGCATCAATTTGAGCCAGATCAGCATCGATAAATAACGACACATCACTGCCAATTGCGGTCAGTGCTTGTGTTGCTGCCTTCACTTTTTCAAAGTGACCTACAACATCCAGACCACCTTCAGTTGTTACTTCTTGACGACGTTCAGGGACAAAGCAAACATGTTGAGGCTGAATCTCTTTGGCAAATGCAACCATTTCATCTGTCACTGCCAACTCAAGATTCATTCGAGTTTTCAGCAAGGGACGCATACGACGTACATCATCATCCTGTATATGGCGACGATCTTCACGTAAATGCAAGGTAATCCCCTCTGCACCCGCTTGTTCACAAACCAAAGCAGCCTGAACTGGATCAGGGTAAGTTGTACCACGTGCCTGTCTTAATGTTGCAACATGATCAATGTTTACACCCAAGATTGCAGCCATAAAAAATATCCTATCGGTTTAGCCCTGAATAATTATTTTCAATACATCAGGAATATCAAGTTTGTGTACTTTGAATCCAGAGTTGACGGCTTTTGAGTGGCCGGTCACCCAACAATGAGCTAATCATTTGACGGTATAGTTTACCCAATAATTGCAATTGTTCGTGAGAAAAATCCTGACCATCTTCATGGTTTTGCATAGACGCAATCAATGTACCAGAAAGTGTCGAACGTGATGCTTGCGCAACGGGCAGAAAGCCATCATTCAGCTGAAATTGGTAATGCCGAAGTGGCAAGATGTCTTGTTGATTTGCATCCACTGAAAAATCGATGGCATAACCCAACTCTTGCAATAAGACATGCTCAAATTGACGCAGGATTTGTCGTAAGAATAAAGACGCTTGCTCATGTGAGGCAAGTTGCTGCAATTGCAACAAGGTCAACTGATATTGCTCAAATGTTTGCGGTAAAGCCTCTTCCAAAGGACAAAGGCGCAACACAATTTCATTTAAATAGAAACCAGCAAAAAATGCATCGCCATGAAAGAAAACAGGTTGATTCAGAATTTCTAGTTTAGTGAAATTTTTAAGCTCGGATTTGCCTGTCGCTTGCAAGCAAATAGGTTGATACTGCGGTGGAGGAATCTGTCTTAAGATTCCATCCACCCGACCATATTCTTGTGTAAATAAATGCACAATATGGCTTTTTTCACGATATTTACGATGATGAATCAAATAGCCATGCAGGACTTCATTACGCATCATGGAACGATATTAGTCCTTCTTCTTTTCATCCTTTTCTTCATCATCACCATCAGGAATAACCGCACCAACGACAGCTGCCGTTCCCTTGACTACACCTTTGGTTGTCTTATAAGCCACTTTAACAGGTACAGTTACAAGCTTATGAACACACCCTTGCAACATGAAAATACATGTCACGATTGCGAATACACGAATTGTTGTTTTCATACCTGTTTCCATTGCTTAAATATCGCTATAACCCAAGCTTTTCAAAGCACGCTCATCATCAGACCAGCCGCCTTTGACTTTCACCCAAAGCGTTAGCATGATCTTTTGTTCAAACATTTTTTCCATGTCAGCACGCGCATCCATACCGATACTTTTCAACTTCGCACCTTTATCACCAATCACGATGGCTTTTTGGCCTTGGCGTTCAACAAAGATCGTCGCATCAATATAAGTACAAGGTGGTTTTAAACGCCCTGTTTTTTCATTTACAGTCGCTTCTTCTGTTTTAAAAGATTCAATCTGTACAGTCAAATCGTATGGTAGCTCTTCACCCAACTGGCGCATGATTTTCTCACGAATAATTTCACTCGCAAGGAAGCGTTCAGAACGGTCAGTAATCTGATCCAGTGAATACAATGGCGGCTGATAAGGCAGATACTTTTCAATCGTATCACGCAAATGCTCAAGATTGGCACCACGCAATGCGGATACAGGAACAATCTCGGCAAAGTTCATTAACTTGGCACGTTCACGAATCAGCGGTAATGCTTCGTTTTTATTCTCAAAGGTATCCAGCTTATTGATCACAAGAATCACAGGCATATCTGCATTTTTCAGCTTTTCCAAAACGAGCTCATCGTTTTGAGTCCACTTCTGTGCATCAACCACAAATAAAACCAGATTCACATCACGCAATGCTGAATGAGCAGCGCGGTTCATCATTTTGTTGATCGCACGTACTTCTTTCTTGTGCATCCCAGGGGTATCAACAAATACCGCCTGTGATTTTTCACGAGAATCAATACCAACAATCTTATGACGTGTGGTTTGTGGCTTACGTGAAGTAATTGACAGTTTTTGACCCAATAAATGGTTCATTAATGTCGACTTACCTACGTTTGGGCGACCAACGATCGCAACAAAACCGCTTTTAAAATCTGAAGGAATCGTCGTTCCTTGAGAACTAAAAAATTGATCAATTAAGTTATTGCCGTCTTGCTGCTCAGCTGCTGCTTCTGGCTTATTTTCATTTGAATGGGACATCAGGTTATTGCTCCAATAATTTTAAAATCTCTGCCGCTGCCGTTTGTTCGGCAAAACGACGACTTGAGCCCTCGCCTTGAATTTTTGGCAATCCATCGACCAAACATTCCACTTTGAAATGCTGATTCGGTGCATCGCCCTGAATATCTACAACCTCGTAAACTGGGAGAGGTTTTTTACGTGCTTGTAAATACTCTTGCAAACGTGATTTCGGGTCTTTCAGTTGATCTGTCGGTTCGATATGATCAAGATATGGTTCATACCATTTTAACACAATGCGTTCCAACAGGTTGAGATCATTACAGTCTAAATAAATAGCACCAATAATTGCTTCAACTGTGTCTGCCAAAATCGATTCACGGTGATGACCACCTGATTTTAGCTCGCCAGTGCTTAAAATTAATGACCGACTCAGTTGTAAATCATTTGCGATTTTTCCTAACGCTTCCTGTCGAACCAAAGTCGCACGCATTCGCGTTAAGCGGCCTTCATTTTCCAGCGGATAGGCATTGTACAAATAATTCGCAACGATCATTCCCAATAATGAATCGCCTAGAAATTCTAGGCGTTCATAATTGTGTTTATGGCTGACAGAACGATGGGTTAAGGCCAGTTTTAACAAATCAATCTGTTTAAACTGGTGACCGATTCGTCCTTGCAACCGAGTATCATTGAGCTTGTTTTGCAGATTTTTGGTCAAAAGTCTTCTCAAAGGTCATAACTAGACTAATATTTAGCATGAAAGGCTTACGGATTTCATACTTCTTTACTACGACAAGATCATCTTTATAAGTCACTTGCGCAATATCCTTAAAATGTAGATCACGGATACCGTTCATATCAAAACGTTGATCCATCTGAGAGGCGAACTTACTTGGTGTAATGTTCGCAGGGCTATCTTTTAATAAGCCTTCAATCTGACTATTAATCAGCTTGTCATCCCAGTATGCTGGCCAGATCGCAATTGCTGCTTTCACAGCAACTGCAAATAAAACCACCCCAAATAAAATTGCAATATACGAAGTCCCAAGTTGAGATTTACGCATCTTTATATTTCCTTTATGTTTTTATCAATCAATCTTACCATTTCGGTTGAAACTTGGAAGATTAAAGCCTGGCTCTTTATGCATCCATATATAAAAAGCTCGACCTGTTAAATTCGCTTCAGGTACAAAGCCCCAAAAACGACTATCCGCACTTTGGTCACGGTTATCGCCCATTGCGAAATATTGACCTTCAGGCACGGTGACTTCCCAATCCTGTCCATTGCTTTTGATAAAGACGTCATTGGCTTTAGCAACAAATGGAACCAAGGCTTCAGCACCTTTTAATTGCGCAAACTGGAACTGTTCAACCAGTGGGTTACGCCCTTCCAGATAACGGATCAAATGTTGGTGTTCACCTAATGTTTCTTTAAAATACAAAGCCGTTGGTGTGTCTTGCTGGTCTTTCACACGTGAGAATTGTGTTGCGACTTTTGCAATTTGCTGACCATTAATCGTCAACTCACCCGCTTTAAACTGGATATGATCACCCGGCAAACCCACTACACGCTTGATATAGCTAATGGTTGGTTGTGGTGGATAACGGAATACAATCACTTCACCACGTTTCGGCTCACCAACATTGACAACTTTAGTGTTCACTACAGGGAGACGTAAACCATAATCAAATTTATTCACCAGAATAAAATCACCTGTCTCCAAGGTAGGTACCATCGAGTCAGAAGGAATATTAAATGGTTCATATAAGAAAGAACGTAGAATCAGCACGACTGCCAACACTGGCCAGAAGTCATATGCCCATGTGATAAGAAAATGTTCCTGATTCCGCCCTCTATTTGCACGTTGTTTAAATACAAATTTATCAAGCAACCACACCAAAAAGAAAATCAGCGTCGCTGGCACCAGAATCAAATTAAAATCAAAATCCACAAACCCTCTCTTGCAGTCTCACTGCTCGTTTTGCAGCTGGGTAAAACCAAAGGTTTCCCCAGCCTCATTTCTTTATCTATCGACTTTCAATACAGCCAAGAACGCTTCTTGTGGAATTTCGACACTTCCCACTTGCTTCATACGTTTCTTACCTTCTTTCTGCTTCGCGAGAAGTTTCTTCTTACGTGAAACGTCACCACCATAACATTTAGCCAATACGTTTTTACGCATCGCTTTTACAGTAGAGCGGGCAATGATCTGTGCACCAATCGCAGCCTGAATCGCAACATCGTACATTTGACGTGGAATGAGATCTTTCATTTTCTCAACCAGTGCAATACCACGATGACGCGCATCCTGACGGTGGCAAATCATCGCCAAGGCATCAACCTTCTCGCTATTAATTAATACATCCACCTTAACCAAAGCTGAACTTTCGAAACGAACAAAGTTATAGTCGAGTGATGCAAAACCACGTGAACATGATTTTAATTTGTCAAAGAAATCCATGACCACTTCTGCCATTGGAATTTCAAAGGTCACTGAAACCTGATTACCCAAGAATTTCATATCTTTTTGTACACCACGACGCTCGATACACAAGGTCATGACGTTACCTAAATATTCTTGTGGCACAAGAATATGACATTCTGCAATTGGTTCACGTAAGTCTTCAACTGTAGAACCATCAGGCATTTTTGATGGACTGTCGATATAAATAATATCGCCTTTCTTGGTCAGCGCTTCATAAATTACCGTTGGAGCAGAACTAATCAGATCAAGATCGTATTCACGCTCTAAACGCTCTTGTACAATTTCCATGTGTAGCATTCCCAAGAAGCCACAACGGAAACCAAAGCCTAATGCATCTGAACTTTCAGGTTCAAAGAATAAAGCTGAATCGTTAATCTGTAGTTTTTGTAACGCTTCACGGAACGGTTCAAAGTCACTTGAATCAATCGGGAAAAGTCCAGCATATACCTGTGGTTTTACCTTTTTAAAACCAGGTAATGTTTCAACTTCAGGCGTAGATGAAAGTGTGATGGTATCACCGACTGGCGCACCAAAAATATCTTTAATACCCGCAATCACGAAGCCAACTTCACCCGCTTCGAGGATGTCAGTTTCGGTGTGTTTCGGATTAAAAACACCCACTGAAGTTACAGGATGAGTTTGACCTGTCGATTTCACCAACATCTTGTCGCCCTTACGGATACGACCTTGCTTGATACGGACGAGGGAAACAACACCTAAATAGTTGTCAAACCATGAGTCAATAATTAATGCCTGTAATGGTGCATCACGGTCACCTTCTGGCGATGGAATGACATCCACAAGACGCTCTAGAACGCCTTCAACACCTAGACCAGTTTTTGCAGAACAAGTTGGTGCATCTGTCGCTTCAATCCCGATAATTTCTTCAATTTCGTGAATGACACGTTCAGGCTCTGCTTGAGGCAAGTCAATCTTGTTCAAGATTGGTAAAACCTCTAAGCCCTGTTCAATTGCGGTATAGCAGTTAGCAACAGACTGTGCCTCAACCCCTTGTGCAGCATCGACAACCAGCAATGCCCCTTCACAAGCAGCCAAAGAACGTGACACTTCATAAGAGAAGTCAACGTGCCCTGGGGTATCAATAAAGTTTAATTGATATTCCTGACCATTCGGATGCGTGTAATACAACGTCACCGAAGCGGCTTTAATTGTAATCCCACGCTCACGCTCAAGCTCCATAGAGTCTAATACTTGAGCTTGCATCTCACGATCTTGTAAACCACCGCACATTTGAATGAAACGGTCAGCCAGCGTTGACTTACCGTGGTCAATGTGTGCAATGATCGAGAAATTGCGTATATTTTTGATATCTACGGATTTTTTAGCTTGCGCCATGGGTTACCTTAAGAATATGTACACAACAATCTATTCAATTAAATAACTGACTATTGTTGCGAAAAATAATGTTTAAAAAGTTCGGCACAGTATAAGCACAACAATGTTAAAAATATAGTGTTAAAAGTATATGTGACTTAGACTACATCGCGATGAAGGAAGCAATCTAACAAGGATCAGTCGATTTCCAGAAGCTGAACAGAACGATCCAATTAAAAAAGCCAAACGCACCTTTTTGATCGTACAAAGTAGAGAATAGAGATATTAACTAGGAGAATGCCATGCTGGCTTTATTTGAATAATTTTAACCTTATACATGGCAAATTTAGCTTCAATAGATTACAAGACATTGGACTGAGCGATAAGGACTCAAGTACAACGATAAAGACAATATGATTCGCTTTCCTCTCTTCCTGGCTCTTACCTACATTCCACTTAGATCACTCATTTTAAAATCAATTTGGGTTGATGTAATAAAAATAAAGAACAAGAGTCGCGAGCAAAAGGCTTGCAAGTGTTAAATAACATCCCACGGTATTGAAGCTTTTTACGAATTTTAAGATATCCATATTTCATGATTTTTAAAAAAGTTGTGACTATTATCACAGATTTATAGAAAAATGGTGAAACAACTGCCGATAAAAGCACCAATTAAGCCGACAAACTTCCAATATCCTTTTTAACAATCATTTTTCCGATCAAGCAATCAAAACAACATCTCAAAATATAAAAATGAATCCCTATCGATCACCTCGAGGCTTATCTACGCTCTGCCAATAGCAATAAGCCTTCCTCACTAGAGACTCCTCAATAAAATCCTCTAAATCAAAGTGTATAGACATAATTTTTTATATTCTTGAATAGTAAATATAGAGCTTAGCGAGACACCAATTTGCCGACTAAGATCAAATACTTCATCATGCACATCAATTTGATCCAAGAAAAAAGCCGCACTTTGGCAGTACGGCTCTTTAATTATCTTTTTTAATTATTCAATTTTATGCCAAAACATCACAGTTAATTTAAACTCGTATTTAATTAAAAAAGCGCAAGCAATTAGACCAAGACCTACACACAGAAGTGTCATATCAAAAATAATACTTCCGATCACTAGTACAACGCCTGCAAATAAAAACAGCAAATAAAAAACAACAACCCCTAAGTTGTCATTCATCATGTTCCCCGAAACACAATATAAGAGCCTACAAATTAAACAATATACAAAAATAATACAATTACCTTGATATATTGAATTTTTCGCATAAACCAACGTATTCAAACGTTTTTTTGAGTGTCGAAGCTGTGATTATGTTAATTGGTTAACTTTTCTTTTACTTATTTTGATAAATAAATCATAAAAAGCAGCCAAGCATGTACCGTCCAGCTGCCTTCCAGTCTTTAAATGTTAAAGCGACTAAGACTGTTCATATGAAATTGAAAAATCCATTGGATTTAAATCTGGCGAAATTGGCTGGTAGGCTTGCGTAAAACTTGGTGACATTCGTTTTGGGCGACCTGTTTCGATTTCAATACAGGCCCATTTGGTATTTCCAACAAACAGTACACTTTGGTCTTTAGGGCGATAAAATGCATACTGGCGGAAAGAGTACAGTGCATTAATATCATCCAGCCACGTCCGCAAGATCACCTCTTCACCTTCCAGAGCTGCTTTACGATATTGCACATGATGCTCGACAGCCACCATTGCATGTTTAAGTTCAAGATATTGAGCGAGCCCCAAGCCCAAAGTTTCGATATGCGCTGCTGCGACATCCTGCATCCACTGGATATACATCACATTATTAACATGGCCCAGCACATCAATATGCTCAGGCTGAACTTGTATTTTTAAATCAAAAATCGTACTCATAATCTGGCTTATTTCATCAATCAAAGTTCAGCGACATACACTAGTCTAAATACAACTGTATTTCAAAATAAAAACCACCCTAAATTAGAGTGGTTTTTATCAATCACAATCAGGTTTAAGGTAAACGTAAACCTAAAATCGCACGTTGTCCTTGACGAATAATCGTTACACGCGCAACACTATTTTTTGGTAAAGCGCCCACAGTTTTAGCGAACATCTGGCTATTGGTAATCGCTGTACCATTGACTTGTACAATCACATCGCCCGCCACCAGATTCGATAATGATGCAAGCCCACCACGCTTCACATCCTGAATGAGAATACCGCTACGAACATCTAAACGCGCTTGCTCAGCAGCAGTCAGGTCACGAATACTCATGCCTAAACCGCTAGTTGGATTATTTTTCTCGGCATCAGCAGCTGTATCATCTGGTGCAGTGCCCAATGTCGCAGCAATGGTACGCGTTTTATCATCACGTAAAATTTCTAGCTGAACAGTTTGATTTGGAGCAATACGATTCAGTGTATAAAGTAAATCACCCGTACGTGAAATCGGTGCACCATTGGCTTTCAAGATGACATCACCCGATTTTAGGCCTGCTTTTTCAGCAGGTGATTTTGGTGCGACCTGAGTAATCAATGAACCTTCTGGTTTCGGCAACTTATATGCTTCTGCCAAATTACGGTCAATATCTTGCATCATGATCCCAAGATAAGAACGTGTCACTTTACCCGTCGTTTTCAACTGTTGTACGACGTCCATCGCCACATCAATTGGAATCGAGAAGGACAAGCCCATATAACCGCCCGTACCACTAAAGATACGCGAGTTAACGCCCACCACTTCACCACGCTGGTTAAACAACGGACCACCAGAGTTACCCGGATTCAATGCAGCATCAGTTTGGATAAATGGAACTGAAGTCTCGCCACTCATATTACGAGATTTTGCACTTACAATCCCTGCTGAAGCTGAATAGTCAAAACCAAAAGGTGAACCAATTGCGAGTACAGGCTCGCCTACACGCAGTTGATCCACATTACCAATTCTTAATTCTGGGAAATTGGTTCCATTCACTTTAAGCAAAGCAATATCAGTACGTTCATCACTACCTACAAGCGTCGCATCCAGTTCACGGCGATCATTCAGGATAATACTGATACGGGAAGCATTATCAACCACATGACGATTCGTTAATAAATAACCGTCCTTGCCAATAAAGAATGCACTGCCATAACCCGTTTTTTCCTGTGGCCCCTGCTGTTGCGGGATAATCACCTGATTACCAAAAAAACGACGCAAGATTTCAGGAACTTGTTGTTGTAATAACTCTTCCTGAGTCATTTTCTTTACAACGTTGACACTCACAACAGCAGGACTAACCTGCTCAACGAGGTTTGAAAAATCTACTGGTGAGGCAGCGTTGACTTGAGCAGCTGCTATCGTAAATACAGCAGCATACATTCCTTGTTGTAAATAGCGACTTTTCATGAAGCAAGAACCTACATACTGATGATTAAAATAAATGTTATGGTCTATGTTTGTAGCATAACCCTACCATTCTTTTCGTAAAAAAATGTTTATATTTTCAATGCATACAACGAAATAGACAGATGAAATGTGAATAAATTATGGAGACAATTCCAGACATTCAAATTTCATCTAAGGTTTTATATTGAACAGCTTAAGTCTAGATTAAAACAATGTACTGAAAGGTAATCGTTTTCGGATATTAGACAAAATATGCAAATAATAATTGGTGAATAAATTGCATTCGCTAAAAATTCACTCAATTTCAGGCAGATTAGCCCTTGCCTTTTTGACAAAAAAGCGGTGTCATTAGCGAACGTTTAAAACTGAAGCAGATCGACGACATGCCTGATTTAAAAACAATTCACCATTTTGATGTGATTATTGTGGGCAGTGGTGGTGCAGGTTTAAGCCTCGCACTCTCTTTACCAAGTCATTATAACATTGCAATTCTAGCCAAAGCCGCGCTGACAGAAGCCAGTACCTTCTATGCTCAAGGCGGTGTTGCTGCAGTCTTAGACGAAACAGATTCTATTCAACAACACATTAATGACACTATGATTGCAGGCGGTCATTTGTGTGAACTGGATGCAGTGAAGCATACGGTTGAAGGTGGTAAACCTTCGGTGGATTTCCTGCTTAAGCAAGGCGTGCAATTTACTTTAGATAATGATGAGCAATTACATCTGACTCGTGAAGGTGGTCATTCACAACGTCGTATCATTCACTCTGCCGATGCAACAGGTAAAGCGATTTCAACTACTTTGGTTGAACGTGCTAAAGAACGAAAAAATATTACGATTTTTGAAAATTATATTGCGATCGATTTAATTACCCTGCACAAACTCGGTCATCATCATCAGGCCAATCGCTCGATCGGTCTATATGCTTTAGATGAAAACAACGAACAAGTTCATACTTTCCTTGCTCCATTTACAGCTTTAGCCTGTGGCGGTGCAATGAAAGCTTATCTCTACACGTCTAATCCCGATATTGCGACTGGAGATGGAATTGCCATGGCCTATCGTGCAGGTTGCCGTGTCGCCAATATGGAATTTAATCAATTCCATCCCACCTGTTTATATCATCCAAAAGCACGCTCATTCTTAATTACCGAAGCGATGCGTGGTGAAGGTGCTTATTTGCGCTTACCAGATGGTGAACGTTTTATGCTGCGTTTTGATGAACGCGCTGAACTTGCACCGCGTGATATTGTGGCACGTACTATCGACCATGAAATCAAACGTTTAGGGATTCGTCATGTCTGGTTAGACATCACCCATAAATCACCAGAATTTATTATTGAACATTTCCCGACACTGTATGCCCGTTTGCTGGAACTGGGTATTGATATCACCAAAGATATGATTCCTGTTGTCCCTGCAGCGCATTACACCTGTGGCGGTGTGGTGGTCGATGAGCATAGCCAAACGGATTTAGACGGTTTATATGCGATTGGTGAAACCTCTTATACAGGTCTACACGGCGCCAACCGTATGGCAAGCAACTCATTACTCGAATGCTTCGTTTACGGTATGAGTGCAGCAAAAGATATTGAACAAAAGTTTGATGCAGACTTTAAATTGCCAGAAGTTCCTTCGTGGGATGAAACACAAGTTACCGATGCTGATGAAGATGTGGTGATTCTGCAAAACTGGGATGAGCTGCGTTCCACCATGTGGAACTATGTCGGTATTGTACGTACCACGAAGCGTTTGCAACGTGCTTTACATCGTATAGAAATGTTGAAACGTGAAATCACAGAGTATTATCAGGATTATCGTGTCAGCAAGAACTTGATTGAGTTACGTAATTTGGTTCTGGTTTCTGAGATGATTGTACGTTGTGCAATGGAACGTAAAGAATCGCGTGGTTTGCATTACACGCTGGATTATCCAGAACTCTCTAATGAGATTCGTAAGACGGTGTTAACTCCACCGAATTTTAAAGTAGAGCAACCGTTGGTGAATGAGTAATATTTAATTTAGACAAATACTAAATTAATAATTAGGCTGCATTATTCCATAGAAATAATGCAGCCTAATAGAATTATATATTTAATTAAAAAATTCAATTTAATACTCAACGTATCTTTGTCAAAATTTCCAATCTCTGAGTATATTCTTCAAAAATATTATGAATCAATGGTGTGGTTTCATAATAAAAGTTTGTCGTAAATTTACCATCATTTGTCATTATGATACCTAAACCACACCATTGATCGGTCATGCTTTCGCACAATTTGTATAACTCATCTATCGCATCACCGAGCTCAACAGAAACTCTTAAAGCAGGGCCATTAGAAGTATTAAAAAGTTTTTCTTCAACTCCAATCCAACATTTACTGATAGAAGCATTACGCAAACCAATTTCTAAATCAGGTAATCTTTCTGTGTAATATACAATCCGTTTCCAATTTACTGGGGCCACATAAGCCAGCTCCTGAGCAATAATATTTAGAAGTTCCGACTTTTTTAAAAAATTCAAATTATTTATCCTTTAGGCTTATTTTTAAGTTTTTACAACCCATCAATGATTACTTTTTCCCCTTAACCATTGTATTTTGTTAGCTTTGATAAATATAGAACAGCTCTTAGAGCTGTTTTATATAATTCAATGCCTCTTCAAACACTACATCCGCATTCTGTGTTGCATCCAACCGCTTGATACGTTCAGGCGCTGCTTGCCACAAGGTCTCATAACCTGCACGCACTTTGGCAAAGAAACTCAACTTCTCTTGCTCAAAACGATCCAATGCACCACGCTCTCTAGCTCGGGTCATGCCTAACTCAATCGGTGCATCCAGCCAAAATGTAATATTCGGCATTTTCGCGACAAAAGTTTGATTCAAGAGTTGAAGCTTTTCCTGACTTAAACCACGTCCAGAACATTGATAAGCAAAGCTGGCATCGGTAAAACGATCGCTCAGTACAATTTTGCCTGCCTCTAATGCGGGTAAAATCACTTGCTGTAAATGCTGTGCACGTGCTGCATAAATTAATAACAGCTCGGTATCATGACTCATTTGCTCTTCATGATTCACCGCCAATAATAATGAACGAATCTGCTCAGCCAATGGTGTGCCGCCTGGTTCACGGGTCAACACGACTTCTTTACCTTGCTGTTCAAAGTACTGATGAATTTTACGAATCAGCGTGGTTTTTCCTACGCCTTCCGTCCCTTCAAAACTAATAAACATTATTCGCCCTGCTTTTTCTTTGAACGTAACACAGTTAAGTATTCTTGCACTGCGCGATTGTGGTCTTCTAAAGACGCGGTAAATTTATGTCCACCATTACCTGTGGCAACGAAATAGATATTTTTAGCATCATCAGGATGCATCGCTGCTTCAATTGCTTTCTTACTTGGCAAAGCAATTGGTGTTGGTGGTAAACCATTAATGGTATAGGTGTTATACGCAGTCGGCGTACGCAAATCATTGCGGGTGATATTGCCTTTATAATTCTCACCCATACCATAAATCACGGTTGGATCAGTTTGCAAACGCATACCCATTTTCAAACGACGCACAAATACACCTGAAACCTGTTCTAATTCGCTGTCTAAACTGGTTTCTTTCTCGATAATCGAAGCCATGATTAACGCTTCATATTTATCTTTATAGGGTAAATTCGGTGCTTTTTTTGCCCAAGCGTCATCCAGTGATTTCATTTGACGGCGATATAAATCAGTTAAGATTTTTTTATCCGTTTCGCCTTTGGCAAAGAAATAAGTATCAGGCGCAAACAAACCTTCTGGATGCGTATACGGAATATCTAATTGTTTTAATAATTCAGATTGAGGAAGGTCTAATAAGGTATTGGTGACATTCGAGTCTTTTCGTAAACTCTGGATCAGCTGAGAAAAAGTCGTGCCTTCTATCACCAAAATACGATTCATCTGTGCATTGTCCGCATCAGACAACATATCCATGACTTGACGGATACTCATGCCCTGCGAAATTTCATAGACACCTGCTTTCATAGTGTCGTGAATCATAAACTTCTGATAAAGCTTTAGAACAATTGGAAAATTCACGTTATTTTCTTTGGCTAAACGATCAATAAATCGTGAATAAGTATCGCCAGAAGAAATCACTAAAAGTTGCTTCTTACCTTCTACAGGATAATTTTTAAATAAACTTGACCATACAATGCCAAAGATCACCAATACAAAGATAACAATGGCGATCAAAAAGGCTTTAAAAAAAGAAAATCTGGATTTCGGTTTAGCTTTGGGCTTTTTCTTACTTTTGCTGGAACTAGGCGGCTTTGGCATATTAATCAATCTGGCTAAGTTTTAAAGTTTCAAATAAATCAAGATAAGGTTGTTGCTCTAAACAACGGTCATGAAATCGAATCACCGCTTTCATCGGGTGCAAAGCATTGCAGAAAAATAAACTCTGAATACGTCCAATTTCATTCATATCAATACAACGCTGCTCACAAGGAACATGATACTGCTGCATTCGTGACAAGATTTTGGCGCGCATCACACCGTGGACGCCATTATAGCGAAGTTCTGGCGTAATCCATCGATCATTTATACGAATAAAACAATTACTGCTCACCCCTTCAACAATAGCGCCCTGCACATCACTGACCAGTGCTTCTAGCCAGCCTTGCTGATCTGCCTCTTGCTTGAGTAATACCTGCTCCAATCTGTTTAATGTTTTTAATCCAACCAAATGCGGCATGTTCAACCCCAAAGCATGATTTAACAGACCACTTTCAATCCATTCAGGTTGAAAAGCCTGTGTCACTCTTGGGTAATACCAGACGTAGATGTCAGCAGCATGCAACGGCAGACTATAACCTCGATCACCTTCACCGCGGCTAATCACCACTTTTAAAGTGCCATTGAGATTTAAATGTTGCTGCTGTAAATGCACAAATGACTTTTCAATCAAGGATAAATCTGCATCCAGACTTAAGCTTGTACAGGCCAGTTTTAAACGTGCAAAGTGCAGTTCTTTTAGCTCAAAATTTCCATGAAAAATACGTGCAGTGGTAAAACAGCCATCACCATAATGAAAAGCCCGGTCTAATAAAGGAATGGAGTCAATCAATTGTCCATTTTTATAACATTGCATGATCTAGGCACCTATTCACTCTATACAAGACCTTCTATGACAAGAAATAAGCCATTGATTTTAAATAAGTATAACAATTAAAAACGTGAATTAAAAATTTCTTATTTATCAATAATTCAGCAAAGCTTATCTGTTTTATCTATTTCTATTTTTTTCATAACAAATTCGATTTTAATTATTTTTTTTGCAAAAAAACTGGCGTTATGCTGCGTACATATTCCAAACAGTGATTTAGATTTTAAGGGGTTTTCCATGCGTTTTTCTCAAGTTAAAGTCGGCGTCATTGCCGCATTACTATCAGTTTCTTCATTCGCGGCACAAGAATTCTTAAACGTTTCTTATGACCCAACTCGTGAACTCTATACAGATTTCAATAAACAATTCGGTACGTTCTGGAAACAACGTACAGGTCAAGACATCGACTTTAAACAATCACACGGCGGCTCAGGTAAACAAGCCCGTGCCGTGATTGATGGCTTGAATGCAGACGTGGTCACACTTGCGCTTGCAGCAGACATTGATGAAATCGCTCAAAATGCAAAATTACTTCCAGCGGATTGGCAAAAGAAATTACCGAACAACTCTACGCCATATACCTCAACCATTGTCTTCCTCGTTCGTAAAGGCAACCCAAAACAAATCAAAGATTGGGGTGACTTGATTAAACCAGGTGTAGAAATCATTACACCAAACCCGAAAACTTCAGGTGGTGCACGTTGGAACTACTTAGGTGCATGGGCTTGGGCTAAACATCAAAAAGGTGGTAACGACGCCAAAGCACAAGAATTTGTTCGTCAAATTTACAAGCAAACCAAAGTTCTTGACTCTGGTGCCCGTGGTGCAACCACAACCTTTGCTGAACGCGGTATTGGTGACGTATTACTGGCTTGGGAAAATGAAGCTTACCTTGCAGTACGTGAGCAACCAGGCAAATTCGAAATCATCACCCCTTCTCTGTCAATTCTTGCAGAACCACCAGTGGCAGTTGTAGAAAAAAATGCTGAGAAAAAAGGTAACTTACAAATTGCTCGTGGTTACTTGAACTATCTATATTCACCAGCAGGTCAAGAGATTGCTGCACGTAATTTCTATCGCCCACGTAATGCAGCGGTATTAAAGAAATATAGCAATGTATTCAAACCACTCAAACTTGTGACAATTGATCAAGAGTTTGGCGGCTGGACCAAAGTACAAAAGACTCATTTTGATAACGGCGGTGTGTTTGACCAAATCGTCAAACTCAACAACTCAGGGAAATAATTTACTCAGCGGGTAAATAGGGAGAGCGGACATGATTCATACTGTAATTGTTCCAGGTGTAGGTGGTAGCGAAGCGCAGCATTGGCAGTCTTGGTTACAACAGCAACTCGTGTCTAGCTCTCGCGTTCAACAGAAGCATTGGGATCGTCCTGTGCTTAGTGAATGGGTTGCCCAATTTGTTAAAACGGTTGTTGCAGCCCCAGCACCTGTACAAATCGTTGCACATAGCTTTGGTTGCTTAACCAGTGTTGCTGCGCTTGCAGAACATCCTGAACTCAGAGCTAAAGTGAAAAATCTGGTCTTGGTTGCACCTGCAAATCCTGCACGTTTTGGTGAAGCTGGCTTTGCCCGCCATAGTTTGACGGACTATCAACAGTATTTTCAGCAACTTAAAGTTGACGTACCAACCACGTTATTGATTAGCGAAAATGATCCTTGGCTAGGTTATGTCGACGCCTTACAACTGGCACAAGCTTGGAAATTGACACCCACTAATTTAGGTCCTGTTGGTCATATTAATGTTGCTTCCGGATTTGGCCCTTTCCCAGAGATTCTGAACTACTTGCTGCCTGAAAAAAAGACGCAGCTCGTCGCCCGAATGAGTCAGGCAAATTTTAATCTGAAATTTGCCTAACACCGCCCCCGTATTTTTAGTATTCGCATTATTTATTTGCTTTTTTAGCAAACATTTCTCTTTGAGGAAACATCATGTCGCAGCGTTCCCGAGTGCTGCCTGGGTTTGGTCTCTCATTAGGCTTCACCCTCGCTTACGTGTCTTTGATTGTGCTTATTCCTTTATCTGCTGTCTTTATCAAATCTTTAGGGATTGGATGGGGTGGTTTATGGGAAATCTTAACTTCAGAACGAATTTTAAAGTCCTTACAACTGAGCTTTAGTGCTGCTTTGATTGCTGCTTTGGTCAATGTGGTATTCGGCTTATTGCTGGCATGGTGTCTGGTTCGCTACACCTTTCCAGGTAAAAGAATCGTTGATGCATTGGTTGATTTACCCTTCGCGCTACCCACTGCGGTTGCAGGTATCGCATTAACCTCTTTGTATGCACCTACAGGCTGGATTGGACAATATCTGTCCCCTCTCGGCATCGAAGTAGCTTATACCCCGATTGGTATCACTCTGGCACTCATCTTTATTGGTTTACCTTTCGTGGTTCGTACCGTACAACCAGTATTAAGCGATATTGAAACTGAACTGGAAGAGGCTGCTTCTGCCTTGGGTGCCAATCGTTGGCAGACCATTACCAAAATCATTTTACCAATTTTATTCCCCGCTTTACTGACTGGTTTTGCTTTAGCTTTTGCACGTGGTGTCGGTGAATATGGTTCAGTAATTTTCATTGCAGGTAACCAGCCTTATAAAACAGAAATTGCACCATTGATGATCATTTCTCGCTTAGAGGAATACGATTACGCAGGTGCAACGACCATCGCTGTGGTTATGCTTATCCTCTCTTTCGGCATTTTATTTTTAATTAACTTGGTGCAAGCATGGGCTAGCCGTCGTACAGGGAGAGTTGCACAATGAGCTTAAATACCAATAGCAACGCTTTAGCCCTCAAACTGCAAAGCAGAGATGCGACCCGTGAACCGACATGGGTACGTTATAGCTTAATCGGTGTGGCCTTAATCTTTTTCTTAAGCTGTTTACTGCTTCCTCTGATTTTGGTCTTTGTTGAAGCATTTAAACAAGGCCTAGCCGTTTATATCAACGCCTTAACCGATTCAGATACCTTATCGGCAGTAAAATTAACCTTACTTACAGCCGCAATTGCCGTACCCATTAATGTGGTGTTTGGTGTTGCAGCAGCATGGGCCGTTGCAAAATTCCATTTTCGTGGTAAAGCCATTCTCACCACCATTATAGATATACCATTTTCAGTCTCACCTGTGATTGCTGGCTTGATGTTAGTCCTGATTTTTGGTGCTCAAGGCTGGATGGGTGGCTGGTTAATGGATAACGATATCAAAATCCTGTATGCCGTACCTGCGATTGTATTAGCCACCATTTTTATTACTGTTCCATTTGTAGCACGTGAATTAATTCCTTTAATGGAGGCTCAAGGGACTGAGGAAGAAGAAGCCGCGATTGTACTCGGTGCTTCTGGCTGGCAAACCTTTTGGAGAGTCACTTTACCGAATATCAAATGGGGTCTGATTTACGGCGTGATTCTGTGTAATGCCCGCGCAATGGGTGAGTTTGGTGCAGTATCCGTAGTTTCTGGTCATATTCGTGGTCAAACCAATACCTTACCGTTACACGTCGAGATTCTTTATAACGAATATACCTTTAGTGCTGCATTTGCTGTGTCATCGTTACTAGCATTTTTAGCGATTCTCACTTTGATCTTGAAAACGTGGCTCGAAGTCCGCCAAGAACAAGCAAATAAACATCAGCCCAATCACTAAGGAATAAACACATGAGTATTCAAGTTAAAAATATTGAAAAACACTTTGGTGCATTCCATGCGCTAAAAAATATCTCTTTGGACTTTCCTGAAGGTGAATTGGTTGCCCTACTTGGTCCTTCAGGCTGCGGTAAAACAACATTATTACGCATCATTGCAGGATTGGAATCTGCAGATGGTGGTCAGGTTTTACTTGAAGGTGAAGACGCAACAGACATCCACGTGCGTGAACGTCAGGTCGGTTTTGTATTCCAGCACTATGCCCTGTTCCGCCACATGACTGTTTTTGACAATATTGCCTTTGGTTTACGTGTTCGCCCACGTGCAACACGCCCTTCGGAAGCTGATATCAAAAAACGTGTGACACGCTTACTTGATCTGGTGCAACTTGGTTTTTTGGCAGATCGTTACCCTGCTCAGCTTTCTGGTGGTCAACGCCAACGTATTGCATTAGCCCGTGCGCTAGCTGTTGAACCACGTGTTTTATTACTCGATGAACCATTTGGTGCGCTTGATGCGAAAGTCCGCAAGGAATTACGCCGTTGGTTACGTACCTTGCATGATGAACTGCATATCACGTCGATCTTTGTCACCCACGACCAAGAAGAAGCTTTAGAAGTTGCAGATCAAATCATTGTTATGAACAAAGGTGATGTTGAACAAATTGGTTCACCACGCGAAGTGTATGAAAAACCAGCAACACCTTTTGTTTTTGATTTCCTTGGTCAAGCAAATCGTTTTGAAGCTGAGCATACTGGCGGTATTATCCGTATCGGTGATGATCGTATTCAGCTACCAAGTCTATTAGACGCACCACAAGGCAAAGTGATTGCATTTGCACGACCAAATGAATTACATATTCACACCCAACCTCAAGCCAATACCATTGAGGCGACATTCTTACGTGAAGTGTGGATTGCTGGCCGAGTTGTGGCTGAATTACAAGATCGTAGTGGACGAACGATCGAAATTTTATTAAGTGTAGAAGAAGCGAACTTACATCAATTCAAACCAAATCAAACCGTTTGGATCAGTGCGGCTCAACTTCATTTATTTGCAGATCAATCAACGCAAGTTGCTTAGAATAATATCTTGAGTGCGGCTAAAATATCCTTGTGAAAATTTAGCCGATGCTCACTTTTTATGTGGAAAAACGATTATGAACTTTCAACAACTCAGAATTATTCGAGAAACTGTTCGCCAAAACTTTAATTTAACCGAAGCATCTGCGGCACTTTATACCTCCCAATCAGGTGTTAGTAAACACATCAAAGATTTAGAAGATGAATTAGGTGTACAGTTATTTGTACGTAAAGGAAAACGCTTATTAGGTCTAACCGAACCAGGTCAGTCTTTATTGAGCATCGTGGAACGCATGTTGGTCGATGCCGATAATATTAAACGTCTCGCCGATGATTTTAATAAAGTTGACGAAGGCACACTGACGATTGCGACAACACATACACAAGCGCGTTATGTACTGCCGCCGATTGTGAATCAGTTCAAAAAATTATTTCCGAAAGTTCATTTAGTTTTACAACAAGCCAGCCCTGTTGAAATTGCAGAAATGCTCCTTCAAGGTGAAGCTGATATCGGCATCGCAACCGAATCGTTAACCACAGAAGAAAATCTGGCAAGTGTGCCTTATTATGAATGGCACCATAGCATTATTACGCCGAAAGACCATCCTTTAGCAAAACTAGATAAAATCAACCTCGATGTTTTAGCAGAATACCCATTGATTACTTATCATGGTGGTTTTACAGGCCGCTCTAAAATTGATAAAGCTTTTGAAGATGCACAATTGCACGCAGACATCGTGATGTCAGCTCTTGATGCCGACGTGATTAAAACCTATGTTGAACTGAATATGGGTGTCGGAATTGTCAATGATGTTGCTTATGATGCTGAACGTGACTATCGCCTACAACAAATCAAGACTGATGTGTTTGGTGTGAATACGACATGGATCGCAGTACGTAAAGGCCATTTACTGCGTGGTTATGGTTATGAATTTATCTCTTTATGCTCACCAGAAACAGATATTAAAGCTCTGAAAAGAGTGGCTTATCCAGAAGAATAAATGATCTAAAATAAAAGGCGCATGATGCGCCTTTTATTTTGCTGATGAGCAGGTATAAAAAAACGAGCAGGACGCTCGTTTTTTTATGTTGAATGCATGGATTAGAACTTGAAGCTCACACCCACTTTCGCAACTGGCATCCACTCATATTTGTTTTTGTTGGCAATTTTGTCTGCATCACGATCAGCTGCCGCTTGACCAGATTCAGTACCACCTACTTTTACTAGACCTTCAGATTTTAAATCAACTTCAGGATTACCAGTGTAGTAAGCGCCAACTTCACCAAATACACCAATATTTTTATAAACTGGAGTATTCAAACCAAAACCTAGGTATGGAGCAAGTTGGTTATCATAATTTAAATGACCTTTGACCGAACCACTACCGCTTGGTGCATAGTAGTTTGAGCCATCAATTTTAATTGTATCGTTTGTATTAGATACAGATTTTTTCAGATCATAGCTATTGTCAAGATAACCAACACCAGCTGCTACGTACAACGCACGTGCAAATGCATTTTGGTTAGTACCCCATGGATAAATTTCAGCATTTAAATATGCATTTTTGTTATCCATATCCATATCGTATTTCGTGCCATCAATTTTCAAACTGTCTGACCAAGAAATATCGCCACCATTATAACCAAGGCTTAAGCTCACGTATGGGTTGACTTTATATGAAATTGCACCACCGTAACCTGTAGTACCTACCTCAGCACGAACTGAAACTGGATCTAAATATGAAGGAAATGCATAAACAGATTCCTGCACCACTTGTTCATCTGCTGCAAATGCAGTGCCTGCAATCGCTGTTAATGCACCTGCTGCTAACATAACACGCAAAGCTTTCATTGAAGTCTCCTCAAAAATGCTCTTATTTAAAGTATAATTGTTACTGTGGACACAGGATAAAATAAATAGCGCTATTTTTTTATACAGAAACTGATTACTTTTTGTTATTTTTTGATACAAATTCAAAGGAATTATGTACTTCTAAATTATAGATAAAAAACAATAGGCTCCATTTTTATGACAGATTTGTTGCTCAAATTTAAAACAATATATTGTAACTACTTTTTTCAAAGATTCTTGCAGCAAATTAGTGTAAAATCTTCAAAATTTTTTTGGAAGAAGGAAGATCATGTCTCAGCTTTCTGCAATCATTGAGCAAGCATTTGAAGACCGTGCCAACTATAGTGCAGCGGACTGCCCAACTGAAATCCGTCAAGCTGTAGAAGAAGCATTGACAGGTTTAGATAACGGTACACTTCGTGTAGCTGAAAAAATCGATGGTGAGTGGGTTGTTCACCAATGGTTAAAAAAAGCGGTTTTACTTTCATTCAAACTCAATGACAATAAGCCTATCGAAGCTTGTGATCTTCGTTTCTATGACAAAGTAGATACTAAATATTCAGGCTGGACTGAAGAGCAATTCAAAGCTGCTGGCGTACGTGTCGTACCACCTGCGGTTGCTCGTCGTGGTAGCTTTCAGGCTAAAAATGTGGTGTTAATGCCATCTTATGTCAATATTGGTGCTTATGTAGATGAAGGCACTATGGTTGATACATGGGCAACTGTAGGTTCGTGTGCACAAATCGGTAAAAATGTTCACTTATCTGGTGGCGTTGGTATCGGTGGTGTTTTAGAACCTTTACAAGCAAACCCAACCATTATTGAAGACAACTGCTTCATCGGTGCACGTTCTGAAATCGTTGAAGGCGTGATTGTTGAAGAAGGTTCTGTGATTTCAATGGGCGTTTTCATTGGTCAATCAACCAAAATCTTTGATCGTGAAACTGGCGAAGTTCACTATGGCCGCGTACCAGCAGGTTCTGTGGTTGTTGCGGGTAGCCTTCCATCAAAATGCGGTACTTACAGCTTATATGCTGCAATCATCGTGAAAAAAGTGGATGCAAAAACACGTGCAAAAACTAGCTTGAACGATTTATTACGCGCTGACTAATTTGTAATATATACGGAACTTGATGGTTCCTCGGAGCTTCTGTCGCTCCTCGTCTCTACGATCAGTCATGGTCGTAGAGATTTTGTTTTTTATGTAGCATGCTGCTTGTGTGGCACCTGTTTGTGGTAACTGTTTATGGCTTCCTTACGTTCTTCTGCAATTCCTGTCTCTGATCCTGCAGCTGGTTTACGCATCACGGAGATCTTTTACTCTTTGCAAGGCGAAGCGAATACGTTTGGTCTACCAACTGTTTTTATTCGATTAACAGGTTGCCCGTTACGCTGTAGTTATTGCGATACCACCTACTCTTTTGAAGGCGGTGAACGTTTATCACTTGAACAGATTATCGAAACAGCGAGCCAGCATAAAACACCGTATATCTGTGTCACAGGCGGTGAACCGCTTGCACAACCCAACTGTTTGATTCTGTTACAACGTCTGTGTGATCTTGGTTTTCAGGTTTCGCTCGAAACCAGTGGCGCTCTGGATGTTTCCAAGGTTGACCCACGTGTTTCAAAAGTTCTGGATCTAAAAACGCCAACTTCAAAAGAAGATCACCGTAACTTATATAGTAATCTTGACCATCTCACTCCACATGACCAGATTAAATTTGTGATCTGTAATCGGGCTGATTATGAATGGTCAAAACAACAGTTAGAACAATTCCAGTTGCAAGACAAAGTGAGTACGGTTTGGTTCTCACCTGCTTTTGCAGTTGAAAAAGGTGCAGTTGCCCTGCCAGCATTGGCGCGTGACTTGGCCCAGTGGATTTTAGAAGACCATCTCCCTGTTCGCTTCCAGTTACAGTTACACAAATTGTTATGGAATGATGAATCTGGTCGTTAAAAGCTCATGAAAATCATTCTTCAAAACAGTAATGATTTTCCTCAAATTTATTTTAGGTTGAATAATGGAAAATAATATGCGTTCTCGTGCCATCGTATTATTGTCTGGCGGCTTAGACTCAACAACGTGTCTTGCTTGGGCACAGGCAAATTATGAATGTATCGCCTTAAGCTTTATGTACGGTCAACGTTCAACCACTGAACTTGATGCAGCCAAAGCGCTGGCTCAACGTGCAGGTGTAGAACACCGCATCATTAACATCGATTTAGGCAATTTAGGTGGGTCTGCACTTACAGATCATAACATTGAAGTCCCAGAACAATTACAAGAAGGGATTCCTGTAACTTATGTTCCAGCACGTAACACAATCTTCTTGTCTTATGCCCTTGCTGCGGCCGAAGTTTTTGACGCTGCTGCCATCGTGATTGGGATCAATGCTGTTGATTATTCAGGATATCCTGATTGTCGCCCAGAATTTATTGACGCTTTTGCCAATCTTGCACATTTAGCAACCAAAGCAGGCGTTGAAGGAAAACCTCTTAAAATAGAAACACCTTTGTTACATTTATCCAAAGCGAATATTATACGCTTAGGCATCGAACATGGCGTAGACTACAGTCAAACGGTATCCTGCTATCAGGCAGATGCTCAAGGACGTGCATGTGGCAAATGCGACAGTTGTCGTTTACGTCAACAAGGTTTTATCGAAGCAGGTATTGCGGATCCTACGCGTTACGCTGAATAATCGATATTAGGGTAAAAAATTAGGTACATTATATGAAGTTTTCTAAATCAAATCTTATTCTATCTACAATGATGTCAGCTGCTGCACTTTTTGCGACAGCAACTCACGCAGCTGATAATCCATTACAAACTGCGTATAAAAGTACCAATGTAAAAGCAGCATTGGTCAACGTATGTAAAGACCAGACTGCTAAAGGCGGTAAATTAACAGCGGCTGAAGTTAGCAAGTTCTGTGGTTGCCAAATTGATGCTCAAGGTAAAGTAACTGAAGCGCAAAAATGGGAAATCCAGAGCGCAATCAATGCGAAGAAAAGCCCAAGCTCTTTAGGTTTTGTGCAACAGCAAAACAAAGACTTACAAGCTTGCTTAGGCGCTCCACTTGTGACCAAGTTAGAGAAATTAACTGAAGAAGCAATGAAAGCTGCTCAACAGCAAGCTCCTAAAAAATAAGCCTGAATAGTTGAAAACAAAGCCTGCATTTATGCAGGCTTTTTTATTGGGCTTTGTTAAAATCCCCTTTATCTAGAATCAGTTGAATAACACCATGCAAGATCAATGGAAAACCAATGCCGAGCAACGACAATCTATTGTCTCGTTCAGTGGTGGTAAAGACAGTTCCCTCGCCCTATATCATGCGATGCAAACAGGCACTGTGATTGGGCTGATTGTGATGCTGGAAGAACAAGGCCAACGTTCTCGCTCACATGCAATGCCATTGGATATTATCCGCGCACAAGCAGATGCGGTTGCTTTACCCGTGTATATGACATCTTCAAGTTGGGCTGATTATGAAACAAAGTTCACTGCGCTACTCGATCAAGCCAAACAACACGGTGCAGAAGTATTGGTAACAGGTGATCTTGATATGCCTGAACATGGTTGCTGGCATGATCGGGTCACCCAGCAAATAGGGTTAAAACTAGGAATGCCACTTTGGTTACGCCCTCACCGTGAAGTGGTCGAAGAGTTTATCAATTTAGGATTCAAGAGTGTCATCGTGACAGTCAACCTGAAACTAGGTATGCAAGTTGAAGATCTAGGTAAGATTTTAACCTTGGACTATATTCAGGAATTGGAAGATCGTGGCGTTGATCCATGTGGTGAAGGTGGCGAATTTCACACCACTGTGATTGATGGGCCTATTTTTAACAAAGCTATTCCTGTACGACACGGCGATATTGTTTATCATGAGGAATATGCTTTTTTACCGCTTGAGCTTGAGCAAAACTAATTTTATCGAAGGATGAACAATGTCTGAGAATATTCAATTACCCAATCATGTTTTCCCAACCACTCAAGGTGAAATCAATCTTGCTGAAATCAGCAATGAATGGTTGGTGCTCTACTTCTACCCTAAAGATTCAACCCCAGGTTGTACCACTCAGGCAGTAGGCTTTTCTTGCTTAAAAGATCAGTTTGATGCTTTAAACTGCCAGATTATTGGTGTATCACGTGATTCAGTTAAAGCACATCAGAACTTTACAGAAAAACAAGCACTCAGCATCGATTTAATCAGTGACAAAGAAGAAGTGCTGTGCAAACATTTCGACGTGATTAAAGAAAAAAATATGTATGGCAAACAGGTGATGGGCATTGAACGCTCAACCTTTATTTTCCATAACAAACAGTTAGTGAAAAGCTACCGTAAAGTCAAAGCGGCTGGACATGCTGAACAAGTGCTAGAAGACCTAAAAGCCTTACAAACAGCTTAAGATAATTCAGTGAAAAAGCGGATTCCATATCCGCTTTTTTTATTCAGACAAATTGATGTCCACTTTGTGCTTAGCGTATGATAAGAAAATTAAAAATAATTAAAAGATACTGCAAATGAATCCTCTAAAACTACTTCCTAGCCTTAGCTGTCTCATGTTCTTATCAGCGTGTAGTACAAGCACCCCTGCAACATCACAACAGCAATCCTTTAACGTAGCGCAAATAGATAAATCAAGCGCCACAATACGCTGCCAAGATATACAAAATCCTACCTATCAGCAGGTGATTCTGAATGCAATCAATCAAATTCGACAGCAGCCAAGACAATGTGGTGGACAACATTTTCCAGCAGTTGCACCCTTAAAATGGAATAATGCTTTATCCCAAAGTGCTTTTGCTCATGCACAAGATATGGCACAACACAACATGCTCGGACACGTCAGTAGTGCAGGTCACGATTTTAGAAGTCGTTTAAAGACACAATTTAAAGGCCACGGTGGTGGAGAAAATGTGGCGCGTGGACAAAATAACTTAAATGAGGTGATGGCAACATGGCTGGCAAGCCCCGTGCATTGTCGCAATTTGATGCATCCAAAATTTACAGACTACGCGCTAGCCTGTACAGTTGACCAATCAGCGAAACAAAAAAGTTATTGGACTCAACAATTTGGTGTTCGATAAAAAGGAATAAGCATGCAATCTGGCTCAATTACCCCCATTCTCCGTATTTTTGATGTCGAACTTGCCCAATCATTTTATCTGGACTATTTGGGCTTCCAACTCGACTGGCAACATACTTTTGGGGATAACTTCCCGCTTTATCTACAGATTTCCAAAGAGGATTGCATCATTCATTTAACTGAGCATTTTGGTGATGCCAGCCCACATAGTGCCATTCGTATTTATTGGGAGAATCTCAGTTTGCTTCATGCGGAACTGGATACAAAAGACTATAAATTTGCCAAGCCTCAAGTAGAGAAAACCGATTGGGAAACATTGGAGCTGAGTATCACCGATCCATTTTCAAATCGAATCATTTTTTGGGAAGATGCCTAATCTTCCCTTTGTATCAAGACTCAACGATATTGGAACGGTCATTGTCCTTAAATTTTTGCTGTAATTTCTGATAGAGCGGCGATTTTTGAAATTCGCTCAAGAACTGGATTGTCCCTTCAGGAAAAAACTCAGTTTGAATCTCACCACGATAATAGGCTTCACGCATTGGTGTTGCTGAAATGGAATCTTTCAAACTCTCCAGTTCCACCATCTGCCACTCAGGAAATAAACGTAAATAATAGGAAGATTCATCCTTAAAATGACCGATTAAACCGACTTTTGCATTTGGCTGAATCACGCCATTGACCAAGTCTTTGACCTGTTTGACCCATTTCTCATCGTTATAGACATCGACCACATGGACAAAATGAATTCGCTTTTGATCTTGCTCAGAAAAGTTCGACAAGATCATTTGCTCACGCTCAATCGCCAGAAAAGGATTTTTGATATTCCGTTCAGATTGAGCCGAACCCAAAGCCAAGATCACGTTTTGACTTTTTTGTAATGCAATTTCAATGGTTTGCATATGTGCAAAATGAAATGGCTGGAAGCGTCCAATAAAAACAAGATAGTCAAATGTGTACATAGGCTTAATTTCACTTTTTTTGTGAACTCATCAGTTGCGCCATTCTAATAAATATGCGACATAATGAGGGCACTTAAAATCAATCTGGATTAAAGCAAGGATAGTACGATGACACTTAGCTGTATTCAACAACCTCATCAACATTTGCAAGCAAATTTAGAAGATGGCGTACTCACCTTAGCCATTAACCGTTCAGAAGCAAAAAATGCACTCTATGGCGAACTTTACCTTTGGATCGCAAAAGCTTTGGATGAAGCCGATGCAGATAAAGAGGTTCGCGTGGTAATTTTCCGCGGTGCAGATCAAGACTTTACAGCGGGTAATGACATGAAAGACTTTATGGGCTTTATTCAAAAGCCACATGAAGGCAAAGCTGGCGATCAACCTCCATTTGTATTATTAAAAGCAGCAGCTCGTTTTTCAAAACCCCTCATTATTGCGGTGAAAGGTGTTGCAATCGGAATTGGTGTCACGATTCTATTACATGCGGATATGGTATTTGCAGACAACACTGCCCTGTTCCAGATTCCATTTGTCAGCCTTGGTCTATCTCCAGAAGGTGCAGCAAGTCGTTTATTGGTGAAACAGGCAGGTTATCAAAAAGCAGCCGAGTTATTATTCACAGCGAAAAAATTTGATGCAGCGACTGCGGTAAAAGCAAATCTAGTCAATGATGTAGTTGAAGATGTGTATGCGACAGCGCAAAAGACAGCGCAACATTTAGCAGCATTACCGTTGGCTTCGATCAAACAAACTAAAGCACTCATGAAACAAGACTTGGCAGATATCATTGCATGTGTCGATGATGAAGCTGAAATTTTCATGCAACGTGTACGCTCACCAGAAATGATGGAAGCGGTACAAGCCTTTATGCAAAAGCGTAAGCCTGATTTTTCTCAGTTCAATTAATCACTGCGTTAATCATTTAAACAAACCACTTAGCCAAAAAGTTAAGTGGTTTTTATTTTGCGTATCCATATAGATATTTACGGATAGACCGTCTAAGCTCGATTCTGATTAAAACTAAATTTCAAAAATATGAAAGTCGTCATTGCTCCAGACTCTTTTAAAGACAGCTTATCTGCACATGATGTTGCAGAAGCGATTGCTTTAGGTTGGCAACAGGTTTTTCCTAATGCAGAAATCATCACTTGCCCAATGGCAGATGGCGGTGAAGGATCAATTGAAGGTGTTTTAGCGGCTTGTTCAGGTCAATGGCGTGAACAAACCGTACAAGGCCCACTTGGGCAACCTGTACTAGCAAAATGGGGCTGGTTAGAGACTGAAAAGATTGCCATCATTGAAATGGCACAAGCCAGCGGTATCCAGTTGGTGCATCCCTCAGAACGTGATGCATGTATCAGCAGTACATTTGGTACAGGTGAGCTGATCCTCGCTGCTTTGGATGCAGGTGCAAAAGAAATAGTACTGACTGTGGGTGGCAGCGCAACCAATGATGCTGGTACAGGGCTTTTATCTGCATTAGGTGCTAAGTTTTTAGATGCAGATCATCAACTCTTGCCTGCTGGTGGTCTTGCCCTGCAAAATCTGGCACAGATCAATCTGGAGAATTTTGATCCACGTATTCAACAAACTAAATTTCTATTGGCTGCTGATGTAACCAATCCACTTTGCGGCCCTAATGGTGCATCTCATATTTTTGGCCCACAAAAAGGTGCTTCACCAAATCAGGTACTTGAACTGGATCAAGCATTGTCACATTTTGCTGATGTCACAACACAATTGCTTGGCATTGATCAACGCAATGAAGCTGGTGCGGGAGCAGCAGGTGGACTTGGTTTTGCTGCAAAAACTTACTTACAAGCCGAGTTTAGATCGGGTGTGGAAGTGATTGCAGACCTGAACCAGCTTGCAGAAAAAATCCAAGGCGCGGATTGGGTGATTACAGGTGAAGGAAAGTTTGACGAACAGACTTTAAATGGCAAAACCCCGTTCGGGGTCGCTCAAATAGCACAAGCAGCCAATATTCCTGTGATTGTAATTGCAGGAACGCTTGGGCAAAACTATCAAGCTTTATATGAGCACGGTATTAGGGCTGCCTTTTCTTTAACTTCCGGCCCAACCAGTCTAGAAGAAGCCTGTCAAAATGCGGCAGAGCTGATTCGTGCACGGACAACCGATATCGCCCGATTAATTCAGACCAGTATGATTAAACCTAATCAAACTCAATGAATATCTAAAATCTGGATAAATTCAAAAGCAGGCTCTTCATAAGGATGGCTTGCCTTTAAAGCTTTTGCTACTGCACTGGCATTTTCTTCTGTGACAATGGTTTCTACTCGCCATTCTTCAAGCTGCTCTAACTCATCCAATTGTCCTAAAAAAGGATCTGCACCTTTTACAGGCTTGAATTGCCCAATGCCTTTGACTTGCCAAGCACAATGTTCGTAGTTTCCAATACCACCCGCACCTGCTTCAAAGATTGCTTGTTTGGTAGATTCCAAATGAGATTCAGGCACGTAATAAATCAGCTTTAGCATCGTAAAATGGCTCAAATCGAAATCAATGAGATTTCAATCATAACGTGATAAAAGCTGAACAATCAAAGTGGAAGATTGATAATGAGATAACTCACGATGATAAATAGCAGCTGAATAAGCACAGTTAAGCCAAACCAAAACCAGCCTTTGTCTTTTGAATGGCTTGCTCTCAAATAGTTTTCATTTTTCATCATGTTGCTCTCTCATATCTTATTTATTATTGAAATATGAGAAGCAAGAATTGAACCAATTATAAAAGGAGAAAAATTTATAGGCTTCAGAAGATAAATGAAATTATTTGTAGATTTATCTTTTTAGCTCTATCTAATAATATATATTTTTCATAAACTTTTATAAATTAATATGCCTTATTCTTTTCAAGCTCAATGGGAGCTTTTTTATCCAAACAAACTTCCAATTTCTCATTATTTAGTCCAAGACTTTGCACAATCTTGGTTTAGGATCCATAGCCTACCAGAGTCAAAAAGATATGCAGATACAGCTGCTGAATACGAATTATTACTAGATCGCCAGAATAAAATCATTACAGATTGCCTCGGTAGTGATACTTCTATTTTTATAGTCTCAGGCCATTACTTTACATTGAGCAGAAACAATAAAGCTTATGACCCTGCTTTTAGCCTTAAATATCAATTTCATTTAGAGCAGGAAATTAACTTAACACGAGCTAATCCTGAATATTATGATGAAGAGGATGAAGATCATTTCTTTAGACCATGTAGTGTCGAAGTAACTTGGCAAACCAATCAACATGATGACTTATTGAAAAAGATCGCCGATGATGAATTAAAGGCTTTTATGATTTCTTTCGAGAAAAATACAATTGTTGCACCTTATGACGGTGGCATTGATTTTATTATCTTTGATGAGGAGAAAAGAAATGCTTTAAGAGACAAATATAAAGACTGGCTTTCACCAAGAGAAGATGGGTTATGACGACGCTAAGAAATTTCTTAAATAACTTAAGGCTTCATGAAAACTCTCATGCCAACTCTCATTTGGCTTTTGATTTAAAGGGAACCAAAAGAACTCAAAATCTAAGCCACCGTCATCCTGACAATGATGTATCCAAGTTTCAGCTAAATCTACGCTGACCTCACATAAATAGAAATACCAACCTTGCTGATTAGATTTGAGTTTTAAATTCCCCATAAACTTGGGATTTGCTTCAGCATTTAACCCTGCTTCTTCAAATAATTCACGGATTGCAGCTTCATCATATTTTTCATCATACTCTATTGTCCCTTTAACCAATTGAATCCCTGCAAGTGGATGCCGAAAAGCCAATATTTCCAAGCCATGCTTTTGATGTCTTAAAATTACTGGAACAACTTTTTTCATATTTTCTTATCTTCCGAGCATTAACGACTTAACTATCAGAACTTAATATTTTTAACTGCCTTTTCTCATACAATGTCATTGCAAACGCCAAACCACATAAAATCACAAAGCCGCTGGTCATCGGAATCAAGGTACCGTTATAAAGCTGCCCAATAATCGAAGCGAGAATCAAAGACAATACGGAAGATGATGCCCCAATAATCGCCGAAGCCATGCCAGCCACATGCCCCATGGGTTCCATTGCAATCGCATTGAGATTGCCAAACAGTGTTCCAAACAACAAAAATAAAATGCAGGCATACAACATAAACATCCAGAACGAAACAGCGATACCAGCAAGCTGAATGATGAGGAACAACAATGAAATTAAACATAGGCCAAGAAAGCCATAAATACAGATGGGGCGCATCCCAAATTTCATAACAATTCTAGAATTGGTAAAAGATGCAATCCCCATTACGCCAGCTAATAGCGCAAAGTAAGCACTAAATTCCTGCCCTGTTTTGCCAAATTGCTGCATAAAGATTTGTTGTGAAGTCCCAAGATATCCAATAAAACCGCCAAAACAAAAACCTGCACATAGCAAATAACTCATGGTGGTTTTATTGCTCACCACTTCTTTGAAGCCATCTTTAAATGCTTGTACACGCATCGGCAAACGATTTTCAGGCACTAAAGTTTCTTCTAGCCTTAAAGCGACCCAAGCTCCAACAGCTATGGCATAGACCATATACAACACAAAAATATCGCGCCAACCGAAGAAATGAATAATCAGTTGTCCCAAACTGGGTGCAATCGCAGGTGCGACCATAAATACCATCATGATCAAAGACATGATACGTGCCATTTGTGCACCACTATATTTATCCCGAACAATAGAAATCGAAGCCACATACGGCCCAGAAACGCCAATACCTTGAATAAAACGCCCGACCAAGAACCATTCAAAACTTTGGGTTGAATAGCACAACAAGCTTCCTAAAAAATAGATGACAATGCCAGTAAATAAAATCCGTTTTCTTCCAATCGCATCCGACAATGGCCCTGCAATCAGTTGCCCGATGGTCATTCCTGAAAAAATGCTAATGATGACCCATTGCGCCTGATTGCTATTTTGCAGGGTAAAAACTCGGCCAATTTCACCTAATGCAGGTAAAACAGCATCAATCGAGAAAGAGACGATGGACATTAACAACGCCATCAGTAATGCAAATTCGTGGAAATGGATTTTTGATTTCATTTTTCTTGTCCATTGATCATTATTTTATATTGAATTAAATAAGCCACCTGACGGTGGCTTATTGCATGGATTTAATTAACCAATAAATTTACGTGCATTACGGAACATACGTAACCAAGCACCATCTTCAGCCCAATCTTCTGGCTTCCAAGAATGCTGTAAGGCACGGAAGTTACGTTCAGGATGCGGCATCATCACAGTCGCGCGACCATCTTTAGAAGTTTGACCTGTAATCGCTTCAGGTGAACCATTCGGGTTCAACGGATAGTGCTGAGTTGGATTACCCAAGCTATCCACATAACGTAAGATCACTTGGTTTTCAGCATTTAAAGCAGCAATTTGCTGTTCAGTCGCAACCAGACGACCTTCACCATGCGCAACAGCGATTGGTAAAATCGAACCTTGCATATCTTCAAGCAAGACTGAAACTGATTTTTCTACGCGTACGTTAACAGCACGTGCTTCAAATACTTCTGACGTATTACGGTGGAAACGGCCCCAATGCTCTGCACCTGGAATCAGTGGTGCAAGTTGCGACATCATTTGACAGCCATTACATACGCCTAAGCTGAATGTGCTCTCACGATGGAAGAACTGTTCGAATTGATCACGCAATTTTGCATTGAACAATACTGATTTCGCCCAGCCACCGCCAGCGCCCATCACGTCACCGTATGAGAAGCCGCCACACGCCACTAAACCTTCGAAATCACTCAAGCTGACACGACCTGCAAGCAAGTCACTCATGTGTACGTCGATAGTATTGAAGCCAACTTTGTCAAAAGCAGCAGCCATTTCAACATGACCGTTGACACCTTGCTCACGTAAGATTGCCATGTTTGGACGACGTGTATTGATAAACGGCGCTTCAACAGGCTCATTCAAATCATAAGTCGCTTGTGCAATCAAACCTTTATGATTTTTATCTGCAATCAATGCAAATTCTTGATCAGCCGTTTCAACATTGTCACGTAAACGCTGGATTTGGTGTGACACTTCTGCCCATGCTTGTTGTAATTCAGCACGTTCTAAAGTTAAACCATTAACAGCCAATTGATCAGTTGTATTAACACGGCCCACAACTGCGATTGCATCTTTCAGGCTTGATGCTGCAACTTCAACTTGCAATTGCGCCCAATCAGCCGCTGTGATTTGGAGTACAGCACCAATTTCTTCAGCAAATAAGCTTTCCGTTGTTTGATTTTCTAATGCAACACCTAAGCGTGAAGCAAACATCATTTCAGCAACAGTCGCCAATAAACCGCCATCACCGATGTCATGGTAAGCCTTGATCACACCACGATTGTTCCAGTCTTGAATCAAGGCAAAGAATGCTTTGAAATCATCAAAACTATCGATATCAGGTGTAACAGAACCAATCGCTTTATATACTTGTGCAAGGATCGAACCACCTAAACGGAACTGCCCTTTAGATAGATCAATACGAACCAATACCGAGTCTGCAAGGTTTTTCAATTCAGGCGTTAAGGTTTTACGAACATCTAGAACTGGTGCAAATGCAGTGATTACCCCTGTCATTGGCGAAGTCACTGCTTTCTCTTCACCATCATTCCATGTGGTGCGCATTGAAAGTGAGTCTTTACCAACTGGAATTGCGATGCCTAATGCAGGACACATTTCCATACCAATCGCTTTCACACCTTCAAACAAGGCTTGGTCTTCACCCTTTTGACCTGCCGCGGCCATCCAGTTTGCTGAAAGTTTGATATCGCTAATTTGTTCGATGTTGGCACAAGCAATATTGGTAATCGCTTCTGCAACCGCTAAACGCGCAGATGCAGCTGGATTTAACAATGCAACAGGTGGACGTTCACCCATTGCCATTGCTTCACCAGTGAAACCTTGCAAACTTGTGGTCGTCACTGCTGCATCAGCAACAGGAACCTGCCAGCGACCGACCATCTGGTCACGTGCAACCATACCTGTAATCGAACGGTCACCAATGGTGATCAAGAATGATTTAGATGCCACTGTAGGATTTTTCAATACGCGGAAAATCGCATCTTTCAAATCAACTTTTGCTGCATCAAAGTCATTGCCTGTACGCTCAATTGTTTCATACGAACGTTGCATACGTGGCGTACCACCCAACATCACTTGCATCGGGATGTCGACTGCATTGTTTTCAAACAATGGGTCTTCTACGGTCAAATGACGCGCTTCAGTTGCTTCACCAAGCACCGCAAACGGACAACGCTCACGTGCACAAATTTCTTCAAACTGTTCTAAAGATTCTGGGCGAATCGCAAGTACATAACGCTCTTGCGCTTCGTTTGACCAGATTTCCATCGGGCTCATACCCGGCTCTAATGATGGAATCTTACGAAGGTTAAGAATTGCACCTAGCTCGTGGTCGTTTACAAGTTCAGGCATAGCATTTGATAGACCACCTGCACCCACATCATGCACAGACACGATTGGGTTAAAGTCTTCTAAGCGCCAGCATGTATCGATGACTTCTTGGCAACGGCGTTCCATTTCTGGGTTTTCACGTTGTACAGAAGCAAAGTCAAGGCTTTCACCCATTGTACCGCTGTCTACAGAAGACGCTGCGCCGCCACCAAGACCGATTAACATTGCAGGGCCACCCAATACAATGAGTAAATCACCTGGTTGAATCGCATCTTTTTCTACATGGTCAGGACGGATATTACCGTAACCACCAGCGATCATGATTGGCTTGTGGAAGCCCTTCACCTCACCATTTACATTCTGTTCGAAAGTACGGAAATAACCATTTAATGCAGGACGACCGAATTCGTTATTAAATGCCGCACCACCCAATGGACCTTCAATCATGATCTGTAATGGCGATGCCATACGTGAAGGTTTACCGTAGTTTTCTTCCCAAGGTTGTTCAAAACCAGGAATATTCAAGTTCGAAACCGTAAAGCCCGTTAAACCTGCTTTTGGTTTACCACCACGACCTGTTGCACCTTCATCACGGATTTCACCGCCTGAACCAGTTGCAGCGCCCGCAAATGGAGAAATTGCTGTTGGGTGGTTATGAGTTTCCACCTTCATCAGGATATGAGCAGCTTGGCTCTTATATTTATAAACGAAGTGACCATTTTCATCCGCTTTCGGATAAAAACGCATGGTGTCATATCCCACGATCACAGACGCATTATCTTTGTATGCCGATAACACATCGGTCGGAGATTCTTTATAGGTATTCTTAATCATCTGGAACAATGACAATGGCTGTTTTTCGCCATCAATTGTCCATTCAGAACCAAAGATTTTATGACGACAATGTTCAGAGTTTGCTTGTGCAAACATCATCAACTCGATGTCATTCGGATTACGACCCAGCTTGGTAAATGCTTCGGTTAAGTAATCAATTTCCTGCTCAGATAAAGCAAAGCCAAACTCATTGTTGGCTTTAACTAACGCTTCTTTACCTTGACCCAAGATATCAATTGAGTTCAATGGCTTCGGCGCTGTTTCCGAGAATAATGCTTTTGCATCTTCGATTTGAGCAAAAACATTTTCAGTCATACGGTCATGTAATGCCAGTTTCACTTCATTCGAAATCTCGGTTACACCTTTCAATGTAAACAAAAGACCGCGTTCTAAGCGGTGAATTGGCGTATTACAGTTTTTGAAAATATCTGTTGCTTTAGATGACCACGGTGAGATAGTTCCTACACGCGGGGTGACTAAAATCTGGATTTCATCACTTGCAGCTTGGCGAAGTTCGAAAGATTGACCATCGTTTAAAAGTTGTAATGCCGATTGATGTTGCTGCTCGTTGAGCGCTTGATCAAACAAATAAACCCACTGGCTGTCAAAAGATTGAACAGAACTCATTGACGTTAAGCGATTTAAGAGTTGAGCTTTCTTGAAAGAAGAATGTGCTGATGCACCGGCCACGATAAACATGTTGACTTTGGCTCCACGGGCGGGTCTAACGAACCTACCACAATGTGACTTATAAGAGAGCGCATATTCTACTGTGAAAGCCTCTTTTCAGCTAGCCATATCCATCTTAAAAATCAGAGTTTTCTACTTCAAATGACTTAATTTATTGTAGCTTTATTGATTTTACTTTATTCGTAACAATTCATTTAACCTGATACCCAAATCACATTCCAAACTCACGCCTCATCTTTTTAGATATCACCGTGTTGATAAAAAAGTTTAACACTATAGGCAATCGTCTGATTTCTCCCTAAATAAAGCTTATATAAAGTCATTCATTAATCATCTTATTTGGATGCCTGATCCAAACAAGTGCATAGATTATTTATTAGACATAAAAATCTTATTTTTCCTTTAGACTTTGCGCTAAACAGATTTAAATGGCCATGAAATACAAAACTATAAAGGACTGCATACTTATCCAAGACAACTTATGTCGCCCTACTCTAGTGCTTTAATCTTTTTTTTGGCATGATGAAACTGAATTCATAGTGAATAATGATAAATGGAACAAATGCGTTGGTTAGAGTTGCTTTCTGCAATTCGTTTAGGTAGTAAAAAAAGCAGTACAGAATTGGCCCGTAGCCCATTCCATAAAGATTACGACAGAATTATATTTTCCCAAAGCTTTCGACAACTGAATAGAAAAACCCAGGTTCATCCGCTTACCCAACATGACGGGATTCACACCCGCTTAACTCATTCACTGGAAGTATCTTGTATTGGCCGCTCGCTCGGCATGTTAGCCGCAGAAAAAATCAAAGATGAGTTACCCATGTGGATCTCACCTGCCGATGTCGGTGCGATTATTCAGGCGGCGTGTCTGGCGCATGATATTGGCAATCCCCCCTTTGGTCATGCGGGCGAATACGCAATCCGTGAATGGTTTGATGACGCTTCACATCGCGACTTTCTCACTAAACTAACGCCAGAAGAAGAAGCTGATGTGCGTCAGTTCGAGGGCAATGCACAAGGGCTCCGTCTTTTAAGTCGTATTGATTATCACCCCGATGATGGCGGTATGCGCCTAACCTGTGCCACGCTTGGTGCTTATTTAAAATATCCGTGGCTGTCTAAAACGATTGAAGAACAAGGTGATACCCCTTCTCATCAACGAGCAAAATTTGGCTGTTATCAATCTGAAAAAGAAATTTTAAAACAATTGGCTGAACAGCTCGGCCTGATTCAACTCGGTGAATATCATTACTGCCGTCATCCCCTGACCTATTTATTAGAAGCAGCCGATGACATTTGCTATGCGCTAATTGATCTGGAAGATGGTATTATTCTCAATATGTTGAACTATGCCGAAGTTGAACCTATTTTTTTGAATTTGATTGCAGATTATGGCTATCCAGAGGAATTACATTTACCACACACCACGTGGCAGCAAAAAATTGCAGCATTACGCGGACGCGTCATGAAGCGTTTGGTCGATGAAGTCACCACTGCGTTTGCCAAGCATCATTTTGAAATTTTGACAGGCCAGCTCAAAGGTAGCCTATTACAATATTGCTCACCAGATATTGAGGCAGGCATTCAAACGGCGAAAAATCTGGCACGTGACCGAATTTTTGAACATCCTCAAAAATCAGGTTTAGAGATTATTGCCCATCAAAGTCTACAAACCATTCTGGATGCATTTATTCCTTTGACCATGCCGCATAAGACATTAAGCTTTAAAGAACAGCGATTAATGTCAATTTTGCAACATTCAGGCGTAAATCTGCAAAACAACCATTATAATAATATTATGCAAGTCTTGGATATTATTAGTAAGTTCTCTGACCATCAGGCTTATAGTCTGGCGCAAGAGTTGCAAGGAAATAAAATAGGATTCTTTTAAAGGCTTAAATTAAGCTCTGTTAGTCTCTTAAATCACCAACTAAATTGTTTTAAAAAATAGTGAAATTTTACTCATGATCGGATGTTTAATTGGCGAAGTGTTTGCCCTAGAAGCCCCAACCGTATTACTGAACGTGAATGGCGTTGGCTATGAAATCGACACCCCACTTTCAACATTTTGCCAATTACAAAAAGGACAAAAAGTCACGTTATGGACACATTTAGTTGTCCGTGAAGATGCACAGCAATTGTATGGCTTTATTGATGCGCAGGAAAAAACTATTTTCCGCACGCTACTCAAAGTTAATGGTGTAGGCCCTAAAATGGCACTAGGCATTCTTTCAACCCTGAGTGTTGAATTGCTGATTCATACCATTGAACATGACGATGTAAATACCCTGATTAAAGTTCCGGGTGTAGGTAAAAAAACAGCTGAACGCTTAATGATTGAATTACGTGACCGCTTTAAAGCCTTGGCCCATCCTACAGGTGGCTCAAGCAATGCAGCAGCAACGCAAATCCAGTTCATGTCAAACTCACCTGTTGCCGAGGCAGAAGCCGCATTACAATCGCTCGGTTATAAACCAGCTGAAGCACAAAAAGCCGTTGCAGCCGCCAAAGCAGATTATACTGAGTCAGCCGACATTATCCGTGCTGCGCTTAAATCCATGATGAAGTAATAGATATATGCAAGATCGTCTTATTAGCGGAACAGAAAAACCTGAAGATCATTTTGATCGTGCCATTCGTCCCACTTCTTTGGCTGATTATATCGGTCAGCCTGTGGTACGTGAGCAAATGGAAATCTTCATTGGCGCGGCCCGTGGTCGTGGTGAGGCTCTTGATCATACCCTAATCTTTGGCCCACCAGGCTTGGGTAAAACCACCTTGGCGAATATTATCGCGCGCGAAATGGGTGGTAATTTAAAGTCGACTTCTGGCCCAGTATTAGAACGTGCTGGTGATTTGGCTGCCATGCTGACCAATCTGGAAGAAGGTGATGTTCTGTTTATTGACGAAATTCATCGTCTTTCACCTGTGATTGAAGAAATCCTCTATCCTGCGATGGAAGACTATCAACTGGATATTATGATTGGTGAAGGCCCTGCTGCCCGCTCAATCAAGTTGGATCTACCCGCATTTACTTTAGTTGCGGCAACAACACGTGCAGGTTTGTTGACTTCGCCATTACGTGACCGTTTCGGGATCGTGCAACGATTAGAGTTCTATTCAGTTGAGGACTTGACGCATATCGTGACACGTTCTGCCAATTTGATGGATGTGCCGATTACGCACGAAGGTTCAACAGAAATCGCCCGTCGTGCACGCGGCACACCGCGTATTGCCAACCGTCTATTACGTCGTGTTCGTGATTATGCGCAAGTCAAAGGCACAGGTGAAGTGACTCAAGACATGGCACAACGCGCTTTGGACATGCTTAATGTTGATAAAGCAGGCTTAGATACGCTAGATCGACGTTATCTCAGTATGTTACTGGAACGTTTTGAAGGACGACCGACAGGTGTTGAAGCATTAGCCGCAGCGATGGCAGAAGACAGCGGAACGCTGGAAGATGTGATTGAGCCGTATTTAATTCAGCAAGGTTATGTGATGCGGACTGCTCGCGGTCGTATTGCAACCAATATGGCGTATTTACAGTTTGGTATGACACCGCCAGAATAAACGCTGAATAGAATAAATATCGTATTAAAGCGATATTTATTCTAAATAATCATACTAGTAATTTTTAAAATATATAGATATTAAAAATAAAAATCCCTGCTATAATTTCTCGTCTTAAAATTAAACTACTCATTTAAACGAACCAGAATTTAATATAAAGGGTGAAAGAAATGTCAAACAAATTATTAATTTCCACGATATGCTCTGGGGCGCTATTATTAACAGCTTGTGGAGGTGGTGGAGATAATAATCAAACATCATTCGATAGCAAAGAAAAGTTAGACTATACCAAAGCAGAATCAATCCAATCAATTTATGAGCCAATCGTCACTTTATCTCAGGAAGATGACAATATCGTACTCATTGGCAATGAGTTTGCAGAAAGCATTTATTATGGTATTAATGCAGGGAATAACTTTAGATGCTCGGAAGGTTCATATACAAAAAATAGTGATAAGAGCATTACATTCAATAATTGTAAATTTATGACTTCCGTAAAAGATGAAGACAGTGCTATAGAACGCTTAAGATTTTTTACCATATCTGGATCAGTAAACAGTAAAGAAATATTACTTACAGATTCGGTACGTTACGAAACCACGTTAAAAAACTTCAAAATTATTCCACCAAGCGATTCAACGATTACGTACAATGGTAACCTTGTTAGTAAATACACCCCTACATCGACTCAATATCAAATTAAAGAAATGACATTGAATGTATTTGATGAGGAAACGAAAAAAACTCAACAGTTGATGATCAAGAATTATCAACTTAATGTAAATAATCTTATGCTCACTGCACTAGGAAATATTCAAGGTAATCCTGAAAATAAATTTTTCTCAGTAAATTTTAGAAGTGATCTCAGATTTGCAAGCAGTAATGATAAATTAGATTTTCGCCCTAATTTCGCTGAAATTATGATTGAAGATACCAACAATATAAAAAACACAATTAAAATTTCAAATTCAAGTAATTATCAAGCCTTGATTAGTGCATATGCAAATGGCATCACAGTTGTCGGTTTTCCTAAAACGATTGATTGGAATGAGCTTAATTAACTTTAAATAATTGTCCTTCTATGAAGCCCTACATGTTAGGGCTTTTTTTATCTGCATCAACAATATGTTATTTATTACTATTTCCTTCGCCCGTTTGACGCAATATCATTCATGCTTGCTCACAGTACGCAAGAATAGGTAATAGAGACATGGCAAATCATTTTGAGTTCAAAATTCGCGTTTATATCGAAGATACAGATGCAGGTGGTATCGTCTACCATGCCAACCATATCCGTTTTATGGAACGTGCTCGCACTGAATGGTTACGCGCCGCTGGAGTTGATCACTACTGGCATCAACAAGATTACAACTTCGTTGTGCACCAGATTCAGGTCAAATATGTACGACCTATATTAATGGATGACTTAATTACCGTTACAGCACGTGTTATTTCGTGTAAAGCCGCATCATTTGTGTTGCAACAAAATATTTATCGTGGTGAAATCTTGCTGGCTTCAGGTGAGGTTGTGTTGGCATGTTTAAACAAAGAGCTAATGCCACGTCGACTTCCTGATGAAATTCGTGACCTGATTCAAAAAGAATTGGCACAGGACTAAAATAAACTTTCGGCACAGTAACTTATGGCAACTAATTTAGAATCTTCTCTACACATCTCCGACCTTATTTTGCAAGCAAGTCCTGTTGTACAACTGGTCATGCTGATTTTATTACTTGCTTCAATTTATAGCTGGTATCTAATCGCCAAATTGCATATGGGCTTCAAAAAAGCAGGACAAGATGATGAGCATTTTCAAAAGATGTTCTGGTCAGGTGCCGAATTAAATACCCTTTATAATAATGCTCAACTCAACTCTAAACGTCGTGGTTTAGAAGATATCTTCTATCAAGGGTTGGGTGAGTTTTTCAAATTACAAAAACGTAAAGCAGATACCAATCAAACCATCGAAGGAACTGAACGTATCCTTCGTGTCGGTTTAAGCCGTGATCAAGGTGGTTTGGAACAAGGCTTAGGTGCACTTGCCAGCATTGGTTCTGTTGCACCTTATATTGGTTTATTTGGTACTGTTTGGGGCATTATGAATGCCTTCATCGGTCTGGCTGCGGTGGATCAAGTTACTTTGGCAACAGTTGCACCGGGTATTGCCGAAGCGCTCATTGCTACAGCAATCGGTTTATTTGCTGCAATTCCAGCGGTACTTGCATTTAACCACTACACAGCCAAAGGCGAATCGATCTATTCAGACCGTGCCTTATTTGCAGAAGAAATGGTTGCTCTTTTACAGCGTCAAGCGATTGGAACGACACAGGAAGATGCATAATGGCGATTCAAAGATCTGGACGTTTTGAGCGGATTAAAAAACCACTGAAAAGCGATATGAACGTCGTTCCATATATCGACGTCATGTTAGTACTCCTGGTTATTTTTATGGTGACAGCACCCATGATCACCAGTGGTATCAAAGTAGATTTACCTCAAGCCAATAACCACCCTATTGAATCTAAAGATATGCCTGCGATGGTCACCATTGGCAAAGATGGCAATATCTTTTTGCAGTATCAAGAACACAAAGGCAGTGAGCCACTATCACTGGAACAGCTTGAAGCACTTTTAAGTGAAGCTCAAACACAAGCTGAACAAGAAAATAAGCAACTGACTGTTCTCGTGAATGGTGATAAATCTCGTCCATATGGTGAAGTGGTTTCACTTATGGCGAGTCTACAAGAAGCAGGCCTAACTCAAGTTGGCTTACTGACCGAGCCGTTAAAATAAGCTATGAAAAAATTTCAAGAGCCGCCTTTTAAGCAAAATGCGATTGCACTGGGTTTCACACTCGGTGTTCATGCAATCGCGATTGTTGGCTTACTGTTTTTAGGCTTGAGTAAACCACCAGAAGAGCCTAAAAAACTCACCACTATTTTGGTGAAGCCAGAAGATTTACCTCAATCGCTTCAGCAGCCTGAACAGCAAGTCACTGCTGATAAACAAGCGCCAGAAGTGGTCAGTCCAAATGTAGATCCGACCTTACCTGAAAATATTCCTGTAGCCCCTCCACCACCAACTGCACAACAACTTGCAGCTGAAAAACAAAAGGTGGAACAAGCACAGCAAGCAAAATTAGCTGAACAAAAACGTAAAGCCGATGAAGCTGCTCGTGCAAAGCAGGTCGAGGAACAACGTAAACTTGCAGAAGCACAGGCACAAAAACAACGTGTCGATGCTGAAGCAAAACGTCAAGCTGATGCCAAGGCAAAAACTGAAGCTGAATCAAAACGCAGAGCTGAACAAAGTGCGAAAGCTGAAGCCGATGCCAAAGTACGTCAAAAAGCAGAGCAAGATGCGAAGTTAAAACAGCAGAAAGCGGCTGAAAACGCAAAACTTCAAGCTCAGCAAGAAGCGAAACGTAAAGCTGATGCAGATGCTAAACGCAAAGCTGATGCAGACGCAAAACGTAAAGCCGATGCAGATGCCAAAGCGAAAGCTGAAGCGGACGTGAAACGCAAAGCTGACGCGGATGCAAAACGTAAAGCCGAGGCAGATTCTAAACGCAAAGCCGATGCAGATGCTAAAGCGAAAGCTGACGCAGATGCTAAACGTAAAGCTGATGCAGATGCTAAACGCAAAGCTGATGCAGATGCCAAACGCAAAGCCGACGCAGATGCCAAAGCGAAAGCCGACACAGATGCCAAACGCAAAGCTGACGCAGACGCTAAACGTAAAGCCGATGCGGATGCAAAACGTAAAGCTGACGCAGATGCCAAAGCGAAAGCCGACGCAGATGCTAAACGCAAGGCCGATGCGGATGCAAAAGCCAAAGCTGAGGCCGATGCGAAACGTAAAGCAGAAGCAGAAGCGGATGCAAAAGCTGCTGCTGCAAAAAAAGCTGAACAGGATGCTGCCCAGAAGAAAGCGGATGCAAAACGAATTGCATCAACAGCTAAACGAGATTTTGAACAAAAAATCTATCGTGCTTGGAACATGCCATCGGGTTCATCAGGTCAGCGTGCCAGTGCGCGTGTCACCTTGAGTGATAGCGGAGCTGTTTTATCTGTTGTTGTTTCTGCGAGTGATCCTGATGTGAAAGCAAGTGTAGAAGCTGCGGTTCGTGCTGCTGCACCTTATCCAATGCCAGATGATCCAGTTGCACGCCGTGAAGCAAGAAGCTTTACTTCAAGTTTTACTGCAAAATAGTAATGAATAGTTAACGTTACATGCTTTTAATAGCACAAAGCATGTAACTATGTTAAATAATCAACAGCCACAAAAATACGACGCAAGTAATTGTAACTATGGACAAGACTCGTAAACACCTCCTCTCTTTAGCAGTTTTTGCTGCAATTAGCACAGTTGTTCCAACAGCAACTTTCGCTCAATTACATCTTGAAATTGCAAAAGCACCTGAACAAGCACCAAAAATTGCGATTATCCCATTTGCAAATGACAATGCGATCTATCCAATTGTGGAAAGCGACTTGAATCGCTCAGGCCGTTTTACCAGTGCATCTCAAAATTTACCAGCAACTGCTAGCCTCAATCAGGTACAGGCAGGTGATTGGCAAAATGCAGGTGTACCTTATGTTGTTGTGGGTCAAATGAAGGCTGTTGATGCCAATACATTTGAAATTCACTACCAGTTGTACGATGTACAAAAACAACAATATTTACTCAATGAAGTACTCACTGTGCCTCGCTCGCGCGTACGTCAAGCAGGACATCTGATCAGTGATACGATTTATCAAGCCTTAACGGGTATTGCAGGTGACTTTAGCGGTCGTATTGCCTATGTATTACGTAATCAGGCAACACCTGCCCAACGTTATACGTTGCAAATTGCAGATACGGATGGCGAACAGCCTAAAACAGTGCTGTCATCACGTGATCCAATCCTCTCTCCGGCTTGGACACCTGATGCCAAGAAAATTGCCTATGTTTCTTTCGAAACTAAACGACCAGCAATTTACCTACAAGATTTAGCAACAGGACAACGCGAAGTTTTAGCAAGTTTCCGTGGCTTGAATGGCGCACCAAGTTTCTCGCCAGATGGTAAATCAATGTTATTTACCGCTTCTATGCACGGCAATCCTGAAGTTTATCAAATGGATTTAAGTACTCGCCAAGTACAACGCATGACCAATGACTCTGCGATTGATACTGAAGCGCGCTACTCACCAGATGGCAAGTCCTTCATCTTTACATCGGATCGTGGTGGTTCGCCACAAATTTATCGCTATAGCTTTGATGACAGTTCAGTCAAACGTCTAACTTTCAAAGGTGCATTCAATGCACGCGGTACATTAAGCGCAGATGGTAAAAAGATTGCCCTTGTCCATCGTCCAAGCGGCAGTAACTATAAAGTTGCCATTCAGGATATCAACACAGGCATCACCAATATTCTCACACCAACCAGTTTAGATGAATCACCAAGTTTCTCGCCGAATGGCCAAATGGTCGTTTACGCAACGCGTGAAGGAAATCGTGGTCTTTTATCAGTCATGTCTACTGACGGTCGTTTCCGCATGAATTTACCAAGCGAACAAGGTGAAGTTCGTGAACCAGCTTGGGCACCAAAATAAATTTAATCGATTGGAGAATCGTATGAACATTAAATATTTAACGCTTCCACTCATTGCTGCAACGCTCGTTTTCACGGGTTGTGCAAGCCGTAAACCTGCTGCTGAAATTACTGCAGGCAATACACCAAACGGTTCATCAACTGTAAGCACTGATGGTTTAAGTGAAGATGCAGCTTTAAATGCACAAAACCTTGCGGGTGCATCTTCAAAAGGTGTAACTGCTGCAAATAAAGCATTTTTAGCGAAACGTGTTGTTCACTTCAACTATGACAGCAGTGACTTATCAAACGAAGATTATCAAACATTGCAAGCACATGCTCAGTTCCTTGTTGCCAATGCGAACTCTCGTGTTGCCCTTACAGGCCACACAGATGAACGTGGTACACGTGAATACAACATGGCACTTGGCGAGCGTCGTGCCAAAGCGGTTGAAAGCTTCCTGATCACCAATGGTGTCAACCCGCAACAGCTTGAAGCAGTAAGCTACGGCAAAGAATCTCCTGTCAATGCAGGTCACAACGAAGCTGCATGGAAAGAAAACCGCCGTGTAGAAATTAACTACGAAGCTGTTCCACCATTATTAAAATAATGGTGTGAATACTTTAAATAAAAATGCTCACTTTAAGTGAGCATTTTTATTTGCGATCAAGACGTAGATTGAGCATCGGTCTTGGTTTGCATCGATTCAATCATATCGTGCTTGTTGAACTCTTTGTATTCTGGCTTCGCCTCATACTCTTTCCAAGCCTCTTGCACCTTCTCTTTAGAAATCGTTTCTAAACTAATAGGTTCGCTTGGCGTAGGCGTTGCGTCAAAATTCTTGGTTGACATCTTTAATCTCCAAACATCCTGTCTAGTATCCGTCCAACATAGCATGTAATGGCTTACTTGTAATCATAAAAGCAACATAAATAAAGTAAGATAATTTTTATTTTTGGGCGTTCTCATCTAGAATAGCCACATTCATTTTTATCAATTTTTGACACGGCTAAATCGGAGCTATTCAATATGTCAAACCTTACTTTGACCCAATACCTAGAACAACAAAATGGGAATTTGACTCCAGAGTTGGCACAAGTCATCGAAACAATTGCAGCAACTTGCCAGACGATTGATCAAGCATTACAAAAAGGTGCTTTAGCGGGTGTTTTAGGCAGCGCGGGCAATGAAAACGTTCAGGGTGAAACGCAGAAAAAACTAGATGTCATTTCGAATGATTACCTGATTGATGCATTAAAAGCTCATCCACAAGTGGGTGGTTTGGCTTCAGAAGAATTAGATGACTTCACCCCTGCGCAAGAAAATGGCAAATATTTAGTTTTATTCGATCCATTAGACGGTTCAAGCAATATCGATATCAATATGTGTGTGGGTACGATTTTCTCTATCCTTCCAGCAAAAAATGCAATCACACAAGCTGCTGATTTCATGCAAGCAGGGACTGAGCAAGTTGCTGCGGGTTATGTACTTTATGGTCCATCAACCATGCTCGCACTGACTGTTGGCGCAGGCGTTGTATTCTTTACTTTTGATCCAACCACACAAAGCTTCTTATTAACTTCTGAAAAAGTTCAAGTTTCAGCAGATACACAAGAATTTGCAATCAACTCATCTAACCAACGTCATTGGGAAAATCCAGTGAAACGCTATATTGATGAGCTAATTGCTGGTAAAACATCAGTGCGTGAAAAAGACTTCAATATGCGCTGGGTTGCATGCATGGTCGGTGACATTCACCGTATCTTATGCCGTGGCGGTATTTTCCTTTACCCTTATGACTTGAAAGACCCTAAAAAAGCAGGTCGCTTACGTTTGATGTATGAAGCAAACCCAATGAGCATGCTGATTGAACAAGCAGGTGGTGCATCTACAACAGGCCGTGTTCGTATTCTGGATATCCAACCAACAGAATTACACCAACGTGTTCCAGTCATTATCGGTTCTAAGAATGAAGTTGAACGCGTAACCAGCTATCACTAATTAATTTTATAATCAGGGCATTATCATCCATTTATAATGCCCTTTTGGATGTTTATCTTATGGCAGTTATTTTTCTAGAATCAAAAGACAATGCAAAGATCAAACATTTGCGTGGACTGATCGAGCTGAACAGCGCCCGAAAAAAACATCAGCAAACGGTTCTGGAAGGTACACATCTTTGTCTGGCTTGGTTACAACAGCAGAAAAAAATCTTTTCTTTATTTACGACCGAACAAGCACTAAATCACCCCGAATTACAACAAGTCATCGAATTACATCAAGGCCATATTTTTGTTATTAGTGAAGTACTTTACAAAGATTTAAGCACTTTAGGCACTACGCTACCTTGCTTAGCGATTGTTGATCTTCCTAAAAGTTCAGTCACCATTGATTTTAATGCAGATACTCTCATTCTGGAAAATGTTCAGGATCCAGGAAATGTCGGCACACTTCTACGTTCTGCGGCTGCTGCAAATATTAAGCAAGTGATTTGTACACAAGGTTCAGCATCATTGTGGTCACCACGTGTATTACGTGCAGGTATGGGTGCACACTTCAGCCTAACTTGTTTTGAAAATTTTCAACTCAGTGATCTACTTCCAAAGTTTGAAATTCCTGTCTTTGTGACCAGTTCACACCGTTCAACCAGCTTATACACACAGGATTTGACTCAAGCATGTGTATGGATTTTGGGTAATGAAGGTCAAGGTGCCAGTGACTATGCCCTAGAACACGCTCAAGCAGTGACGATTCCTCAACCGGGTGGCCAAGAATCTTTGAACGTTGCAATTGCCGGCTCAGTTTGCTTCTTTGAAATGGTGCGCCAACGTCAGTAAAACGTTATTTTATTTTAAATACGCGTTTTTTACTGGGAAAATCTATTACACTACTAAAAATAATTGCTTAAGTTGTCAACGCGCCCACCATTTTCAACGTTATATGATTAATGAATTGAAATAATAATGGTGGGTATCCATGACAGGATTTTCCATCTCTATGGATTTAGCACCTAAACAGGCTCGAACGGAAAACGGTACTGATCGTAGTACGGCTGAACAACGTCTGCGTTTCTTTATGCAAGACGTGACTGGTCGTGCGCTTGTGATGATGGAGAGTGCGACACAGGGACAACAAGGCATTGCAATGGATCTGGTTCAGGAAGCCTTTATTTCATTGCATAAGTCCTATGCAGATAAGAGTACCGATGAATGGTATCCCCTGTTCTATACCATATTGAATAATAAACTTCAGGACTGGAGAAGAAAGGAAGCCCGTCGGGCAAGTCCATTCTCATTATTTAAGAAAATCAGTTTAGATGATGACGAAGAAATTATTGATGTAGTCGATGAATCAACCCCAAACCCATTTGAGTTCCTTGATCAGGAAGTGACGATGGAGGAAATTCAGGCTGCAATTAATCAATTACCAGTTCGTCAGCAACAAGCGTTCATGTTAAGAGCCTGGGAAGGCTTTGATACGATGACGACAGCGCAAATTATGGATTGTAGTGAAGGTAGTGTAAAAACACATTATCACCGTGCAATTCAGGGACTCAGAATTGCTTTAGAGCACTTAAATCCACATACGGGAGGATCATCAGATGAAAAAAGATGAGTTCGCTAAACAAGTGACTTCCAAACTTGATCAACTTGCAAGAGAGCAGCACCACAATAAAATGATGGTGATGAATCATGTTTTAGATACGGTACAAAAGCAGCCTACTTCTTATTACAGTATCTGGAAAATGACAGGTTTTGCTTTGGCAGCTGCCATTATGGGTATTGCTGTATTACCAAGCTCTTTACAGTTAATCGATAAACCGCAAAATCAGGTTGTGGTTAATCCGAAACTATCTCCTCAGATGGTTGAAGATATGGAAATGTTATTGGTTCTAGGTGAGGATAAAGTTCCACATGGCAGCTAAAAAGTTAGCACTTGTTGTGTGTACGCTCGGCTTATTACAAACCAGTTTTGCAGGTTCGGAACGGTTCTGGATTTTTTCAAAACAGAATAAGCCAACAACTGAAGAAGCATGGGATGATTTATCCCCAGAGGAACAACGCGTTTTAATTAAACGCTATCAGTCGTTAAAGGAAATTCCGACCACACAAAGCTCACAACTCCAGCAAAGAATGGAATGGTTTACTCAACTGCCAGAAGATGAAAAACAAAAAATGCGTGATGTATGGCAAAAAATGAGTACTCAGGAACGTACCACCTTGCGTAAACGTATGCAAAATGCGAGTACAGAAGAGCGGGTAAACATCCGAGAAGAATATTTAAGTAAATACGCTGAACATTGATTTTTGAATTTGATAATAAAAGAGCGCCAAATATGGCGCTCTTTTTTATTCCCTGATTTTATTTTTTCATACGGCGATAAGCCAATAGACCGAATAAACCAAATATAGATAGGAAATTCAGACTACCGCCTCCACCTTTACGGGTATCATCAGAGGTCGTACCTGTACTGATAATTTTCACAGTCGCGGTATTTGAAATCAAACCTTCTGCATCATAAACCTGATAATTAAATGAATAATTAAATGGGTTAAAGATATTTATTTCCTGAACGTAAATATTGCCGCCATAGCAGGTTTCCTGCTGATCAGGTTCAGGGCATGGACCTTTGCGGTCAGCAGTCACGCTAATATTCTCAGATGGAACATTGGTCAGTTTGATTGGTAACTCAATTCCTTCCGCATTTCTCCAGAATTGTGGCTTATTTGGTTTACTTGCAGGCCCTTTTCCACCTTCTCCCATATCACCATAATCATTGGCGAAGTTCAGCAGATTGATAGCAACCTTTTCTTTCTTTTGATACTTCAATGTGACCGAAGTATCTTTTGCTTCTGGCGCGATATTTAAAAATGCGGCACTAATCAATCCAGAAGAGGTAATTGAAGGATCTGCTCGATATTGAACTGTATATTTACAGAAAATTTTATCGCCTGCTTGTGTAATACCATCATCTTTACGATAGAAAATAATTTGTTCTAAATCATCATTCCATTCACAAACCAATTTTTTAGCTTCTTCTTTATCAATATTCTCAACATTGTCGCTGATTTGCCCTTTTCCTAAAGGCTCAGTTGTAACGATATAATTTTGTTTATTAAAGAATGCCACTTTAGAAGTGCCATCAGCTTGCTGAGTTTCTTGAGGAATCGGCAACTGATAATTTTTTAAATCAATAAAGATCGCTCTATATTTTAAATTAGTCTTTGTCTTCTCATATAAGTTTTTATACTCTTGCGCACGAACCTTATAGTAAGTTAAGAAATCAGGATTATTTGGCTGCTTAACAAGATCATTAAAGAAGTCCAGCTGGTTTTTGTAGTTTGCCACTAATGTTGTCAATGAAATATTCGAGACATCAGTAATATCACCCGCTGTCAATTTCATAAACTCAACGGAACCAATATCGCAGGAATTACGTGAGTCTGGATCATAATGCAATGTACCATCGGTAATACGTGCGATATTGCGCTGGTCTGTTGCACTACACTCAGTAGCACCCGTATTAAGCAAATCTTTTTCTAACTTGGTATTTACTGGATAATATAGGGGTAAAAAAGCTGTAAATTCCGACTCTGGCTGTAATGTCGTTAAAAGCGTACGGATGTTAACAGCACTAATATCAATATTGGTATGCTTCTCAGGTAAGGCCAGTTTTGGTAAATCACACTTACTCGCCCCATTTAGAGAAAAAGCATTATAAAGCGGGACGATATCTACTTCTTTCTCTTCGGTGACATCCCCTAACAAATAACGGCAAGAATAGCCTCCATTATTATAAGCAAGCACATTGAAACTTAATATTTTCAGCCCTAACTTATCATATAGAAAAGCAGAGTAAGCATTGTTCTCCACAATGGTATTACTGAGTAAATTGATACTACTCAAGTTACTTAAAATACTAGAGTTGTTTGTAGGCGTACTGCCTATCTGACTATCGCCTGTAAATTTAATCAAGCTACCATTTGATAGGTTTACTGTATTTTGCGCAATCGTATTCGTACTTAATGAAGCTGTTGGCTCTCCACAAAACTCCAGCATACTACTTGAATTAGCTGTACCATTTGCAATAAGACTACTCGTCTTTACTTCAATATTCCGTTTTGAATATACATTATCATTAATACAACTCATGGCGAGCAGGCTACCTAAGGGCGCCTTATTATTTTTTAGTAGAGCACTGACTATATTTAAAGAAGATGATGACCCTGCTAAGAAGACTGCTCCTCCACTTACCCCAGCCTCACCATCTAAAATTTGGACATTCTGCAAACTTACATTGCCACCAGCATAAATCGCTCCACCACGGTCTGAGGTTTTACCATTTTTCAAAATGATATCATTGAGGGTTAATGAACTATTATTACCAGTCGTATTAAAAATACGGCCTTTTCCTCTGGCATCAATCGTTGTTTTCAACACCGTTTGTGCAGGGTAGTCATTGGTAATAACGCTTCTTTTTTCCCAATCAACGGGACTTTTGCCCAAAATCACAATATCAATCTTTGGTGCCAATTCTCGATCCAGTACATAAGTACCCGCTTCTAATTGAATCGACTTAGTCGTAGCAGGCGAAGTATCCGTGACTTGACACCCACCATAAGGCTTTCTATCTGCTGCCGTTTTTAGTGCCTCTCGCAATGAACAGGCATAGTTATTTTCGCCATCTTCATCTACAAAAGTTGTAACTTGGATTGGGGCACTACTTGTCGCTGCAAAAAGCGGCATCGTTGCAAGCACCAAGGTGGCTAGCAAAGTTTTTTTATAATTTTTCATCTCATCATCCCTGATTATGATTTAAAGCGACGTAATCCAAGTAATCCGAATAATGCAAAGATTGCACCTATCCCCAAACTACCACCACCAACATTTACAGTTTTACTTTGAAAATTATTAGGTGGAGCTTGCACAATTGTGGTTGGGATCGTGATGTAATAATTTGAGACATCATTAAAACGTGTTGTTGTCGTCATCACTCGCATATTAAATTCATCAGACCCATGCCAATTTCCATTTGGTACATAAGTAATATTCCCCTGCTGATCAATCGTCAACTTGCCTTTTGAAGGGGTTTGTCTTTGTTGAATATCTAAACAACCTGGTTGCCAAGGCTGATCATCCGAACGCTTGCCTAGAACTTTCTCGCATGATGTTGGATCAAGTAATTCACCATCTAATAAGCTATCTGCAATACTAAACTTGGCAATTTGCCCATATAAAATATCTTCGCCCGCAATAGGAACTTCAGCACGGTTAATAACTAACTCAATTGCCCCAAGATCACATAACTCATCATAGCCACTTCGTGGTTTGCCACGCTGATCTGAACCTTCACAACTTTTTGCAAAACCAGCTGTTGTTCCATCACTATAAATTCTTCCTTTATTCACAATCAAAGAGTCTGAAAGTTTAGTATAGGACATCAATAAGCGTGGCTTAAAGTAACCTAACATTTGGTCTTTAGGCGTGTAATACGGGCATAAAAGTCCATCTGCAGGTGGTGCAGCACACTCACCCTCATCGTTGGTTCCACCCGCAATGAGCTTATTATTCCCAATGAAGAAGTTTGGGCTGCCAACTGGTGCGTTACGATCACATTCTGCTGTCGTCAAATTACTTTGTATAACTGCTTCATCATCGGCAGAACTGGCGCAGTTATTTGCTTCATTTGCGACAATAATACTATTGGAAATATAAGCACTTGGTTCTGGATCCGGAGCTTTCTCACCCTCTTTTGTAGCAGCAACCACCCTCTTTGGTGCCTGTAAAAATAATCCCGCCGCATTTTTAAGAATCGTTACGTTATTCAGCAACATTCCACCACGTATATTCGCTACATAGCCACCTTTATTATGAAAAATTGTACTATTGCGAAGGCCTGAGACACGAGAAGCTAACACGCCTGCTGTCGTTTTATCTGTAAAGGCTGTTTGTGAATAGAGTAAAGCACCATTTTCGCCTTGAGTGCCTTCATTATCACGAATCACAGATTGCGTAATTAAATACAAAGGCATTTCGCTATAAATAACTGCGCCTTGATCTGCTTTGTTTCCTTGGAGCAGGCTATTACTGATGTTCAATAAACTTGCAGTTGTTTGCTCATTCGTCACCGTACCCGCATTATAGATTGCACCACCTCGAACCGCATTTCCTCCCGTTAAACGAGAATACTGGATACTGAGCGCCTCTCTATTAAAGATCAAACCACCATCGGTTACCTTATAAGCAGAACCTTTTAAATTTAATTCAACAAAAATTACAGGAAGCAAGGTTTCTTCAACACTTTCATCGTTAATGACAAATAAACGATCATTCCCCACCATTTTAATGGTCGCGTTATGCATGCCTTTCTGATTATCATTAAAACTGCCACTAGCCGCCGTCATGATGGCCATGCCCGCTTTAATATGAATTGCTGAATTTAATGTATATTCTTTATCTCTTTGCAAAATGATGGTGCTACTGGAATCTTTATCACCGCAGCCCTGATAGCCATTTTCATATTCTTTTTGACTTCTTTTATTTAAAAACTCTACAGCATTTCTTAACGAGCAACCGGTATAATTCTCTTCATCAAGCAACGTCGTGACTTGGATATCCGCAGAATAAGCGTGCCCCGTCATTACCAATAATGCGCAGGCAAGCGTCCGTTTGAGCATACCGATCTCCTTTCATATTTTTTCATTTTTTTTAGTTTTACAAACTAGGTGTTTGCAACCACATTCCTTTGTGCGTACTTTGTCATAGCTCTCAAAATTACTCAAGAAATTTTATACTATTGGCGATATTCATCAATCAAAGCGTAAATTTGCTTAAGTGTAGTATTTGAAAGCTTGGTTTTTTCGCCTTTTAGCATTTTTTCAAGTTGGGCTAATGTTTGTAATAATATTGAGGCCTGATGTGGGCCGTTACTTAATAAATAATCGACAATTTGCTGGTCAAAATGAATTCCGCGACGAGTCATGACCGATTGAAGTAAAGCTTGACGATCTATATAAGAACTACCATTCGGGACTTTAACACTAACAGCTTGCGTCAACCTTGACTGAAGGTCAGGAAGTTCCAGTTTTAATTCAATCGGTGCAACCCGAGATGAAAAGACGAGTTGGCCTTCATGGTTATTCATCAGATGAAAAACGGCTTTTTGCCAATGCGGTACGCCACTGATTGCATCGATATCGTCTAAAGCGACTAAGTCATAAAATTCGAGAGACGTAATGGCTTCAATAGGTGCATCTAATAATTCAAGTAATGAAACTTTAATCGCAGGGCGACCCAATTCCAGATAAGAGTCGCAAATCGCAGAGAGCAAATGACTTTTGCCAGTTCCCGCCCCACCATAGACATAAAAACGACTGACCAAACCCGCATGTAACTGTCTGACTGCATCAACCACAGGTCCCCAACCCGGCCCCGAAAAATCACTGATTCGAGCATCGAGTTGTGGTTCTATATCCAGTTGTAGTTGACGCATATATTTAATATGTTCCTCAATTACTTTAAATCATTTGGGTTTGAAGTCTCTGTATCTTGAGAGTTTTTAATTTGAATATCAAGCTCTACTTGATCTGATTCAACATTTATATGCTGAGTTTCACCTTGTACCACGATAACTTCGGTGGTGGAGCCATAGAAGCGGCTTCGTTCATAATTATCACGTGCATGTTTAAGCAACACCACAATCACGGCAGCAACTGGCAAAGCAATCAACATTCCAAGGAATCCACCGAGTTGTGCGCCTGCCAATACCGCAAAAACAACCGCCACTGGCGATAAACCAATTTTATCACCCAACAAGAATGGTTGCAGAATATATCCCTCTACAATTTGTCCGATCATGAAGACCACACCAACCAGAAGTAACTGGGTCCAGTCCAGTCCGAATTGGAAAAGCGTTGCAATTACAGCTGCAATAATGCCGACACCAAAACCTAAATAAGGAATAATACTGGCCAGACCAGCAATCATGCCGATGATCAAACCAATTTCCAAACCAATCAGTTGCAACCCAACTGCATAGACAATCCCTAATAAAAGCATCACAAGGAATTGGCCTTTCACGAAAGCGCCCAATACACTGTGACATTCACGCACGATATTTAACGTTGATGCTTCATAAGGACGTGGGATTAAACGTCTTAAACTCTGCAACATTCTTTCCCAATCTAACAAGAAATAGAAAGAAATGATTGGAATCAACACGACAACACCACCAATCTGAATAAAGTTCAGACCAGATTGCGCAACTCTTAATGCCATCGCCTGAATACTATCGGCACTATAGTTGGTTTGAATATAATCCATTAATGCTTTAGAAATCTGTTCAGTATCTATTTCCATTGGTACAACATTAAATGTATGCGATACCCACGGCAAGAAAGTGGCATTCACCCAATGAATACCCGCAGGGATACTATCCCGTGCATACATGAGCTGTTTCCAGATCAACGGTACCAGGAACCACAACACCATGGTCAAAGTCACCCCAATACCAATAAACACGATACTGATGGCTAACCAACGCGGTAATTTAATTTTGACAAGAACATCCACGAGTGGACTAAACAGGTAGGCAATGAAAAAAGCACCTACGAACGGAATGACAATGGGCTTTAGCAGATAGAGCACCCAAAGCAATAATGCGAGCCCAGCGAGGATAAAGATACGACGTAGTACCTGATCTTGCATAAAATCTAGCCTTTTTTTGTATATTCGTTATAAATGGAAAAAAATTTAATTAAAGATAGCATTTTCGAGCATAAATAACATAAGAGTTTCGTATATTCAGGTTATAATCTGCCGCCACTGCGGAGACTTCACTATGAGCAACTCAACTTCTACCTCAAACACTGGTTTAAGCTATAAAGATGCGGGCGTCGACATTGAAGCGGGCGACGCATTAGTCGATCGTATCAAATCTGTCGCTAAACGCACCACTCGTCCTGAAGTAATGGGCGGTCTTGGTGGCTTTGGTGCACTATGCAAAATTCCAAAAGGTTATGAAGAACCTGTATTGGTTTCAGGCACAGACGGCGTAGGTACAAAATTACGTCTGGCACTTAACCTCAACCGTCATGACACAATTGGTCAAGATCTTGTGGCAATGTGTGTAAACGATTTGCTCGTTTGTGGCGCTGAACCCCTCTTCTTCCTCGACTACTATGCAACAGGTCATTTAAATGTCGATGTTGCAGCAAATGTAGTCACAGGTATTGGTACAGGTTGTGAACTTGCTGGTTGTGCATTGGTCGGTGGTGAAACTGCTGAAATGCCAGGCATGTACGAAGGTGAAGACTATGATCTTGCCGGTTTTGCTGTAGGTGTAGTTGAACACAGTAAAATTATTGATGGAACAAAAGTGAAGTCTGGTGATGTACTCATCGGTGTAGCATCAAGTGGTGCACACTCAAATGGTTACTCATTACTACGCAAAATCTTAGATGTTAAAAATGTAGACTTAACTCAAATCGTTGATGGTCGCCCACTTGCAGATGTTGCGATGGAACCGACACGTATTTATGTTAAACCTGTACTCGAACTTTGCAAACAAGTTGATGTGCATGCTATGGCTCACATCACGGGTGGCGGTTTACCAGGGAACTTACCACGCGTTCTTCCAAATGGCGCTCAAGCGGTGATTGATGAATCAAGCTGGGAATGGTCTGAATTATTCCAGTTGTTGCAACGTGAAGGTAACGTAGAACGCTTTGAAATGTATCGTACATTTAACTGCGGCGTGGGTATGGTGATTGCAGTTGATGCCAGCGAAGCTGACAAAGCAATTGACGTATTAAATGCTCAAGGTGAAAAAGCCTGGAAAATTGGTCACATTCAAGAAAATGCTGAATCAGTTGAAGGCGCAGACGAAAAAATTCGCGTGATCTTTGCATAATGAGAATTGCTGTCCTTGTCTCAGGCAACGGTAGCAACTTACAAGCCCTGATAGATGCCCATAACGGTAAACAGCTATCAGGGCAAATCATTGGTGTACTCTCAAACAAAGCTGATGCTTATGCATTACAACGTGCGAAAGATGCCGATATTGCGACCGCTGTTATTTCACATAGAGATTACCCAAATCGCGAAAGCTTCGATGAAGCGATGCACCAGCAGCTATTAGCGTGGCAGGTGGATCTGGTTATTCTTGCAGGTTTTATGCGGATTTTAACACCAGGCTTTGTACTGCAATGGCAAGGCAAAATGTTAAATATCCATCCTTCTCTCCTACCTTTTTATAAAGGCGTTAATACACATCAACGTGTGTTAAATACAGGAGACCGTTTGCATGGTTGTACCGTTCACTTTGTTACGGCTGAACTGGATGCTGGACAAAGTATTGCGCAATCTGTCATTCAAGTCGGTTTGCACGATACGGTAGAAAGTCTGGCGCAACGTGTGCATAAACTTGAGCATTTCATTTACCCTCAAGTTGCACAATGGTTTTGTACAGGTCAACTGAGCTGGAAAAATGGTCAAGCCTATTTCAACCAGCAGCCTTTACAACGGCCCATTCAGTTTGCTCAATTCTAAAAAACAAAACGCATCCGAGGATGCGTTTTTTATTGCTTTAAATCACCAAACTTTTAATTTTATCGACTGTTTCCAGTGGATGTTCTAATGGGAACATATGCCCACCCTCTACAACAGAAAAAGGAATCCCTAACTTCTTTTGCGCGACTTGCGGAAATTTCTCTTTTAAGAAAACACTGTCTTGACCCACGATCAAATGTACAGGAACAGGTGGTTTTGGCATCGGTAACCACCACATCGATGGCGTTGTTCTAAATAACTTAACTTCATCCTTTTTGGGAATCGTTAAAGTCACACCACCCCGCTGTGGATCAACTGTTAATGCATGATCAATGTAGGCTTGAAAACAATCTGCATCGAAATGTTGGTAAAAACCACGCGAACCGAGCAACTCAGCCGCTTGCTCACGTGATTCCCAATGATCACGACGGCGTGCAGATAAACCCGCAGGTGTAATCTTATCCACCAGTTTAGGCTTGAACAGTTTGGCTAAATGGAAAACAAAAGACGCTTTACCAATGATTAATGGCGGATCAAGCATAATGACTTGGGAAAATAACTCTGGACGGCGATAGGCTGCCATTAAAGTCAACACAGAACCCAATGAATGTCCTAAACCAATTACCTGACGTCCTTGCGCTTGCTGAACAATATTATCAATCACCTGATCAACTAGATGTGTCCATCCATGCGTAATTGGATAACGTTTGTCATTGCCAATTTCAGCCACATAAATGATGTCATATTGATCTTTCAGCTGATCAAATAGCTTTTGATAAACTTTAGAAGGGACACCATTGGCATGGGCAAAATGAATCAAAGGTTTCATAAGTAGATCTTTATTTGTTTTCACTGATAGATCAATTATCCTGCTCTACATCTGTATTGCAAATCAAAACAAGAACTGCCCAGTTACTTTTACAATAAAAAAGGCTATGGAAACCACAGCCTAAAGAAGGCCAAAGCAGAGCTCTGACCGAAGCATAAGCCTGATATGCTATTGGATTTTAGCGTTCTGCTGAGTCTCAAGCTGTGACGCAAGCGAACTGCTGATCCCTTCACCAATCTTAGCACCCATACGGCCCAAGATTGACTCTAAAGGATTACGTTGAACGGTATAATCCACTTTTTGATCAACTTTAAGATCACGCATCAGTGTGGTAATGCTACCACTACGATCTGCAATACCTAAAGCAATCGCCTGTTCACCTGTCCAGAATAAACCAGAGAAAACTGCTGGATCATTAGACTTCAAACGCTTGCCGCGACCTTCTTTTACCGCATTAATAAAGTGAGTATGTACATTATCCAATACAGATTGCACATGTTGCTTTTGTGCAGGATCTAGTGGCTTGGTCATACTCAAGATATCTTTATTGCTACCCGCAGTTAAAGTACGATCTTCAATACCTAATTTTTGTGCCAAGCCGCTTAAACCATAGTTTGGCATGATCACACCAATTGAACCCACTAAACTTGATGGATTCACAATGATTTCATCAGCAGCAGACGCAATGTAATACGCACCTGAAGCGCCCATATCACCAATCACAGCATAGACTTTCTTATCTGGATGCTGTTTTTTCTGATAGCGAATTTCTTGCCAGATTTCATCAGACTGTACTGGCGAACCACCAGGAGAGTTAATATTTAAAACAATTGCTTTACTGCCACTTGCATCAAACGCTCGTTTTAAGGCTTTGTTGGTATCTTCACTGTTTACAGTCGATTGACCCGCTGAAGAATCGATTGTACCGACAATATCAATCACAGCCAGATGGTCACTGCTAATACTTGTGGTCGATTTCTCAGTTGAAGTTGAGCAGCCTTTTGTCATTGCAATCAGAACAATGAGTAAATAAGCGAAGCCTAAACATTTAAAAAAGATACTCCAACGGCGACTACGACGTTGTTCTTCTACAGACGCAAGAACAGCTTTTTCTAAAATCTGCCATTCTTTGCCCGTAACATTCTCACTATTTGTTGATTCATTTTTTGGTTTTGGTGGCCAATCGGACATAAGATTCCAATCCAATATGTTTTAAAGTGACTTTATTATATACGCTGATTTCAACAAAACTGTTTAAATAACTTGTTTTAACTTATAATTATTTTTTGCATTATACTTTCCTTTGTAATTTTTCTCATACCAAATCCATGACCCATTCCAGAACGATTACCTCAAATTACCGTCTCATCAAGCTCCTAAGTCGCCAGCCGATTCAATTAGGGCGCTTCTTGGCACGCATGGTTGCTGGGCTGGTCAATACCTTTCAGCTGTCTAAGCTTTCAAAAATTATCAGTCTAAATATCCAGATTGCATTTCCAGATATGGATCAGCAGCAAAGACAACAGTTAACCAAACAGGCGATTCGGAATGAGCTCACCTCTTATTTTGAGTTTTTGAGTATCTGGGGTGCATCCAATCAAAAGAACATTCAACGAATTCAAAAAATTCATGGTGAACATTTTCTACATGAAGCACTGGCAGAAAAAAAAGGCGTTGTGCTGATCGTTCCCCATTTTGGAACATGGGAAGTGATGAATTCATGGTTATCGCAATATACCCAAATGACCATTTTATATAAGCCCGTTAAAAATCCCGATGCGGATCAGTTTGTCCGCGATGCACGTAGCCGTGAACAGGCACATCTTGTCCCGACCGATGAAAGTGGCGTTCGACAAATTTTTAAAGCCTTAAAACAAGGCGGCACAACAGCAATTTTACCGGATCACACGCCTGATCACGGCGGTGATATGGTGGATTATTTTGGTATTCCCTTAGCTTCCAGCAGTCTAAGTGCAAAGCTGATTCAGAAAACCAAAGCCAAAGCGCTGCTCCTTTATACCATGCGCAATGATCAAGACGGCTTCGATATGTATATTGAGCCGATCAATCCTCAGATTTATGAAGGTCCTGCCGAAAATGGTACGCGAATCATTCATCAGAGCTTAGAGCAGTTGATTCAACGTTATCCAGAACATTATCACTGGAGCTATAAACGCTTTCGCGCCAATCCTGCGCTCAAGAAAATTTATGATATTGATGAAACTGAAGCACTGGCTCAAGTGGCCAAAGTTCGTCAGCGAGCAGAATAAAGAATTGCTTAGGCTATTCTCGTTGTAACCATTTTCTTTGTTGTCGCTGGAGCTTGAGTTCCACCGCTCCATTTTCAAATAAGAAACTCAAAGTCCCTGTATCAGCGGTATTCAGTAAAGGAATATCTAAAGCCTGTAGACGGCTCTGCACCTCCCGACTCAGATGACCATAACGATTATTTAATCCCGTAGAAGCAATTGCCAGCTTTGGTTTTAAAACATTCAAAAAGTCATAAGCAGAACTATGCTTACTACCATGATGTCCTAAAACCAGAACATCTACTTTTAAATCAGCATACTGCTGTAGCAGTTTAAATTCTGTTTCCCAGCCAGCATCCCCCATGATCAGAAAGTTTTGATAAGGCTGAGCATTTAGGAACTGTATATACACCACACAAGATTGCTCATTTTTTTGCTGTTTAGCCAAAACCAAGTCCTCGGTTCGCGGTGATAAAATCTCGACCCGAATATTTGGGTAATCCCAACGCTGACCTTGATGACAAAGTGAGAAATTATCTTGGAATGGGAGAGTTTCTCCGCGTTCATTAGATTGTACTCGGCCTATGGCAAAAGCATTTTGAATCGAAGCAAATGCACCGCTATGATCTTGATCGAGATGAGACAAAATAACGTGATCAAGCGTTCGAATACCCTGCTGCCTTAGATACGGGATAATCACTCGATCGCCTAAACTAAATTGACTCTCGTCATAAGAGCCACCTGTATCAATCATGATGCTTTGCTGAGGATGTTGCAAAAAGATGGCTTGGCCTTGCCCCACATCCAGAATATTCAAAGAGATCGATTGAGTTTTTACACCGAATACGATGGGCAAAAAACAGATCCCTGCCCAAAGCTTGGGAATACTCCCTCTCGGCATAAAGACAATAGCTAAACCCAGAATTAAGCTCACCATCATGGCAGGCGTATAACTGACGCCATATAGCGCTGGAGATAGCTGTTGTAGTCCGTCTAATACCCACATCAGCAATGCCAGTATTTGATCATTGAGTCGAAATAAGAATAAACCTAATGCAGGTACGACTAGCCATAGACAAGCCGCGATAATGTCTAAAGGAACAACGACTCCACTCAGCAATGGAATTGCCACCAAGTTGCTCAACGGCGCGATCCACGAAATTTGCTGGAAGAAAATCACGACCAATGGCAGCAAGGCAATAAAGATTTTCCACTGAGAATCAACCAAGATCTTAATCGCCAAAATCCCTTTTTGTAGGGTGGTTTTCAGTTGATCTTGTGGAATTTGTTCTATCGTTTGATAGATTCGCAACAGAATAAAACATGCCCCATAAGACAACCAGAATGCAGCTGATAAAATACTAAAGGGATCATACAGCAGTAATAAGCTGGCACTGTAAACCAATAATGCTAAAGGCTGTATCGGCAGTCGGAAGATCAGAAAAAGACTGGCAATCATCACCATTAATAAAGTTCTAAGGGCTGGAATCTCAAAACCGACAAATGCCACATACAGTACAACACTGGCGGCAAAAGGAAAAAGCAACAAAATCTGTTTTGGTTTCAATAAATATAACTTTGGACAATAACGCTGAATAACTTGCTTGAGTAACCAAGTCAGCATTAAGGCAAAAATCAGCACATGAGGCCCTGAAATTGCCAATAGATGTGAAATCCCCAGCAACTGGAATTGCTGTTTCAGCGCATTCGACAATAAGCTTTCATCGCCCGTCAGTAAGGCTAACAGTAAACCTTGATGGTGAAGTGAAGTCGTTTGCAACATGTGACGGAAAGCCAGCCGCATGCTTTCAACCTTTAATAGCAACTTCGCTTTCAGCGTTTGTTGTTGCTTGAGATGCTGCTGATAGCCCAGACGATAGATGTCCTCGTGGCTTAAAGGCTGAATCTGCCTGACAGAAAATGCAGACAAAATATCCTGCTGTAAAAACCATTTTTCCTGATCAAATGCCCCTGCAACGGCATAACTATGCGCAGGCCGAATATTTCCCTCAATACGATAATAACGACCAAGCTCTAAGGTGGGTTGCTGACTGGCCTGCTGTTTGGCTTTATTCAGATAGAGTAACCAATTGACGGGTTGGAGATGACGATTAAGTACTTCAGCAATCTGCTTTTGCCCATCGTCTGTTAATTCATCTATTTTTTTAATATAGACAATGGCTTCAAATGGCTGAGCTTGAGTCTCACGTAAAGTTAAACGTTGTTGCAAAGCCAAGTCAGCATAATGAAAACCTGTACAGAACAATGCCCACGTGCAGCTCGTTAAAAGCAGCACTTTATACACAGGCCGATGGAAATAGTGCTGTTTTTTATATAGCCCTACTCCCCATATCACACTCGCCAAAGCGAGCCATATCCACCAGGTTTGACCGATAAAAGTGAAATGCTGCCCCATTAAAGCAATACCGGCAATCCAGCCGAACAAAACGATCTTCAACATTTCTTAAAATTAGGTTTAGTTTTTCTAAAGACAAAATTAAAGCCCGTTTTCAGGGCTTTAACAAGAGGTCTAATTCAATATTTATAGATTATTCATAACGTAAGGCTTCAGCAGGTTGAACTTTTGCTGCGCGTAAAGCGGGATAAATAGTTGCAAGTAAACTTAAGAGTAATGAGACGCTTACAACAAGTAGTACATCTTGCCAGCGTAAATATGAAGGCAGATAATGTACAAAATACGCATCTAATAAATTTAAGCCAAAGGTCGTATTCACCCAAGATACGATATTACCAATGCTTAACGATAAAATAATGCCTAAAACGGTCCCTAACCCAGTTCCAATCACCCCAATAATTGTACCCTGCACCATAAAGATTTGAGTAATCAATAAGGGCGACGCACCTAAAGTACGTAAGATTGCAATATCTGATTTTTTATCAGTCACCAACATCATGAGGGATGAAATGATATTAAAGGTTGCAACGATAATAATCAGTAGAAGTAATAACCCCACCATATTTTTTGCCATTTGAATGGCGCTAAATAAATTACCTTGCGTATAGGTCCAATTCGAAGCATAAAAATTACTTGGCAATTTTTTGATAATGCTCTCAGAAATCTCTGGCGCAGCAAAAATGTCATCCAGCTTTAAACGAATGCCTTGAGCACCATCAGGTAAGCGCAATAGCGTTGATGCATCATTTAATGCAACATAACCCACCATCGAATCAACCTGAGTCCCGATTTTAAAGATCCCAACCACTTCGAAACGTTTAAATCGAGGCACAACACCTGCTGAGGAGTTAGTCGCTTCAGGCAAAACAAGCGTCACAGGATCATTGAGCTTCAATCCTAAACTGTCTGCTAAATCTTGCCCTAAGACAATTCCATATTTCCCTTTCTTCAGCGCATCCAGACTGCCTGCCTTCATATAATTATGAACAATCGAGACCTGTTTTTCGTACTCGGGCTCAATTCCTGAGATCATGATCCCTGTCACTTCGCCATGCGCAGTTAACATCCCCTGTAACTGGGTATACGGCGCAACAGCAACAACATGGGGCTGTTTAGCAATATCTTTCGCTAAGTCTTCCCAGTTGGTCATAATTTGAGTGGAAGCAATGGTCGCTTGCGGCACAATTCCCAAAATACGGTTTTTCAATTCTCGGTCAAAACCATTGATCACGGACAATACCGTAATCAGCACAGCAACACCCAAAGTTAAACCAATCATTGTCATCAAGGAAATGAATGACACCAGACGGCTTTTTTTTCTAGCCTGTGTATATTTCAGTCCAATATAAAATGAAATGGGTTTAAACATGCTCACCCACCCATATACCATCTTGCATATGTAAAATTGAATCCGCTGACTGTGCCAATTGCTCATCATGAGTCACAATCAACATCGCCATGTTGAGCTCTTTTTTCAGATCCGTGAGCAATTCAAAAATACTAAGCGCTGTTTTACGGTCAAGGTTTCCGGTTGGCTCATCTGCCAACACTACCGCAGGTTTGGTCACCAAAGCGCGCGCCAAAGCCACACGTTGACGTTCACCACCAGATAACTCACCCGGTTTATGATCCATACGATGAGATAGGCCCACACGATCCAGCAGATATTCTGCCTGCTTTTTCACATCCTTAAAGTTGCTTTCTTTGCGCAACATTAACGGCATCGCAACATTTTCCAAGGCAGTAAATTCTGGCAATAAATGATGGAACTGATAAACGAAACCTAAATATTGATTACGCTTATAACCACGCTCTGCTTCGCCTAGATTATCAAAGCGCTGGCCTTGCAAGAAGACTTCTCCTTGCGAAGGTTGCTCCAAGCCACCTAACACATGCAACAAGGTACTTTTACCTGAACCACTTGAACCGACAATAGAAACGAACTCGCCCGCATTGACTTGAAGCGATAAGCCTTTGATTACTTCAACTTTACTTTTGCCATCATCGAAATGCTTAAAGATATTTTTTGATTCTAGAACGATCTTACTCATAACGTAATGCCTCAGCTGGTTGCGTTTTCGCTGCACGGATAGCAGGGTAAATTGTTGCTAAAAAACTGATAGATAAAGATGCTGTCACAACAATCAGCACATCTTGCCAGCGTAAATAAGAAGGTAAATAGCCAATCACATAGCCACTAAATAAATTCAGTCCAAAGGTATGATTTAACCAGCCCACCAAATCACTGATCGTTAATGCAAAAGCACTTCCCAAAATCACTCCTGCCACTGTACCTACGACTCCAATAATGGTGCCTTGCACAATAAAAACAGACGTAATAAATTTTGGAGAGGCGCCTAAAGTACGCAGAATCGCAATATCCGCCTTTTTATCAGTGACCACCATCACCAATGACGAAACGATATTAAACGCAGCCACCACAATAATCAGAAATAGAAGTAAACCAACCAGATTCTTTTCCATTCGCACCGCACCAAATAAACTTCCGTGCGTTTCCTTCCAGCTTGTCGCATAAAAATTATCAGGCAATTGTTTAACAATCTGATCAACGATACTCGGCGCAGTAAAAATATCATCTACTTTAAGACGTACACCTTGTGCACCGTCGGGTAAACGCAACAAGGTTGAAGCATCATTCAAGGCAATATAACCCACCGTTGAATCCACTTCCGCACCAACACTAAAAATCCCGACGATTTTAAAGCGTTTAAAACGTGGTACTACACCTGCTGGAGAGGGTGTCGCTTCGGGCAGCACCAAGGTAACGTTATCATTTAGGCTGAGACCTAATGCATCAGTCATGTCCTTACCGAGGACAATCCCAAACTCGCCTTTTTTTAATGCATTTAAATCACCTGCAATCATGTGGTTCTGGATAATCGAAACCTTCTTTTCATATTTTGGTTCAATCCCCGTCACCATAATGCCTGCGACTTGACCTTGCCCCGTCAACATCCCTTGCAATTGAGTAAAAGGTGCAGCACCAGTGACATGCGGATGATCCTCAACTTTTTTTACAAGCTCAGGCCAATCTGTTAGAATTTGAGTAGAAGAAACAGTGGCTTGTGGAACCATTCCAAGGACACGATTTTTTAATTCACGATCGAAACCATTCATGACAGATAACACTGTAATGAGCACGGCAACACCAAGCGTCAAGCCGATCATGGAAACTAAAGCGACAAAAGAAATAAAATGATTACTCCGCTGAGCACGAGTGTATCTCAACCCTATATACAGCGAAATTGGCTTAAACATACCATCTAGTCCGAGGTGATTTATTATGGAAAATTCACAACATCATCTTGTTGACGACAACACTGAACGTCGTGTGATGTCTCGTATTGATGCCGTGTTGAGAATCAACTATCAAATCATTCCCGATGATGTGGCGCTGAATGATCCTTATGATTCCCATTTCGTATTGCCACGCTATTTTCTACTACTTGCAGAGTTAGATCAATTTGATCATGCGTTTCGCTACGAATTAGAACAATTAAATGAAAAAGATCAACAAATTGCTCGCATCTTATCCCTTTTTAATCAGAAATTAAACCTGATTACGGGCTCTTATTACGACAATATCGTGCAATCTTTACTGCCCGTCCCTGAGCAGGTTAATGTTTCTGAAAATGGATTAAGTTTCTTTAGTTCTCAAGATATTAATGAAGGCACGTATATCCATATTACCTTGAGCCATCCTGAAAATTTCTTTCATATTGCTGCAATTGCTCAAGTGGTACATAGCACCGCGGAAGAGCAAGGAAAATTCCGTATCGGTGCCTACTTTATTACCTTAAACCCGCAAGATCGTGCCAAATTAGCAGCCAGTATTCGGCAGGCCCAACAAACCGAAACCAGCTGATTGCATCATTTTAAGATTTTAAACGGCGATATGCTCTTAAATCTCTAAAGAAGTACAGCAGTAAACCAAACAGGATAATACTCGCTCCCACGAATACCTGAGCCGATATCTGTTCATGGTTGAGGTAAGCCCCGATCAGTATTGCCAGCATTGGTGTCATTACAGTAGTCAGTGACAGTGTGGTCGCTTGTAAGTTCTGCACCAGTTTAAAATAACAGAACATCGCAATTAACGATGCCATCACGATGGTATAGGTCAGAGCAAATAAAGATTTAGCAGAAGGAAAATGCGTTGGTGCATATTGCCAAATCCACGGTATTAACAAAGTCGCCAATAAAGTAGAGACCAGAATTGAACCTGTCGCCTGTGCCATGACAGGTAAATCCGCATTAATCTTTTTCACGAGAAAAATGGACAATGAATAAGAAAAAACACTGATCAGCATTAAAATAATACCAATCGGCTGGACGTGCTGCTGACTACCACTCAAGCAAATCATCGCCAAACCAATAATGGATGTTCCCATTCCGAGCCACTGCAAACCTGCCAGCTTCTGCTGAAAACCAAAACGACCAATCAGGCCAGCCATAATCGGTGCCAAACCAAACATCAAGGCGATCAAGCCAGAGCTAAGATAAGCTGTAGCAGCATAAGTAAAGATTTGCGAGCCAATCAGACTGAGCGAACCCGCGGCATAACTCAATAATGCAATTTTATGAATAGGGAATTTAACCTTTAACAGTAATAACACCGTCACAGCCAGCGGTAAGGCAATAAAAAAGCGGATTACCAATGCCCACATCGGGTGTAAATCTGAAACACTCCACACAATTGCAAGCGGTGTCGTTGCCCAGATAAAGACCAGTAGTCCATAGGTGAGCATGAGGTTAATACGTGATGGCATATTCAACTCAAGAAGCTGTTTTACGTTTCTGTTTTAAAATAGTCTGATCCAATGAACTGGAAAATTCACGTTTATCACGTTCAGAAATAGGCGGTGGCCCACCAGTTTGTACCCCAGCCCCACGTAACGTATCCATAAAATCACGCAAGTGTAGGCGTGCTTTCACATTGGCTGTGGTATAGATCTCACCGCGTGGATGGATGGCAATACCGCCCTTTTCAATCACTTGAGCCGCCAGTGGAATATCTTGTGTAATGACAATGTCATTTTCTTGCATACGTTCCACAATCTCTTGGTCAGCCTGATCTGCCCCACTCATCACCTGAATGGACTTAATCCGCATGGAAGGTGTAATACCGACATTCTGGTTGGCAACAAAGGTTACTTCGAGTTGGTAACGATCCGATGCGCGTAAAATCACTTCACGTAAAATTTTAGGTAAAGCATCAGCATCTACCCATAATTTAAATGGCAGCACGTTGACGAAAGCTCTTGAGAAGAAAAAGATAGTGTAGCAGATTACGGGAAAAGTAGAGTTAACATCCTTGCAGCAATCCCATCAATTTTTGATTTCGTTCAGGGAAGATAGAACCCTAATCTCCAGATTAAAAATGAAATAATTTTTAGAGAATTACAGATTCAGACTTGAAATATCCCAGTTACCCTCGATTTAATAGAATAAGTTCAATCTTTTTAGCATCTCGCTTTATGAAAAATCAAAACAGTCCAGAAATCATTAAAATTCAAGATCAAAATTTCGGTAATCATGTCGAGCATTGGAACTTATTGACTGACACGCCCGAAACAGATGTTCCCAAATGGTTAGGATTGGCGCTTGATGCACCCGTAATGCCAATGGGGCTATGTGAAGATGAACATGAGATGGATCAGACATTCTGGTTAATCCAAGGCCCAAGTGGTGAATCTGTTTCCATTAACCAGATCATTGCAGTGGAAGATCAAAAACCACGCGCATTAAAAACAGCCTTTCCAAGTTTCGAAAGTCCATATAAATATGATGCGAAAATTGAGCGAATTATTACCTGTGATTCTGCCACTCAAGCAGTGTTACGTTTAAATTTAAATAAAGATACGACCATTTATGCGTTCGATAATTTATTCAGTGTAAATAGCTGTCAATATGACAAAAACCAAAGCTATAAAGTTCAGTTTAATGCTTGGGCTTATGAATTAGAAGCGGTTGCTCCAGATGAGAAAATCATTGTTGATGACCCTGCTTCAATTAAACATCACCGCGCATTAAATGCGATTTTGGCAGAACATAATGGAGTTGCCCCAGAAAATTTACAGGAACTGATTAATGACTGGCAGCCAAAAACGCCAGAAGATCAAGAACCTGTTACTGTCGACTTTTCTAAAATGGTGGCCTATTTATTCGGTGAAACTTTAGGTCAGGAAGATGAAGCCTGGTTCCAAGGTAATATCGTTGGTAAAACTCAAATGCAGTTTATGCAGGATGAATATACCCTTTATGACGTGACGCTGGTTTTAGAAGATGATTTACCTGCAATCCTGATTCGTATTGCGACTAAAAATGAATTGTATAAAAACTTTAACATTGGCCAATATATTCGCGGCAACCTATGGATTCAGGCCAATATTTATGCTAAAACTGCTACTGAGTGACAAAAAATCACATAAATGGCATTTTTAGGCGTTCTAATGAAAATTATACCAGAACAAACGACCACCAGTCTGATTCATTCGAGTGATCAAGGTCTTAAACTTGATGTTGGTGCTTTTTGCTTTTTCTTACTTGGTATGTTCTTAGCAGCACTTATTTTTCATCAAATTGGTTTTTTCTAATTTTTTGACCATTAACTACCTTATTCGCATATAAAAGCCCTCAATGATGAGGGCTTTTATTTTAGCAATATTTTATTGCTTAACCATGACGTTTCGCAAAATCATCCATAAAGTTTACAAGGGCTTGTACGCCTTCTAATGGGACTGCATTGTAAATACTTGCACGCATACCACCTACTGAACGGTGGCCTGCCAAGTTCAATAAGTGATGCTGTTCAGCTTCTTGCAAGAAAGTCTTTTCAAGCGCTTCGTCAGCTAAAGTAAATGGCACGTTCATCATTGAACGGTTTGGCACTGCGATCGGATTATTATAGAAATCGCTCGAATCAATATAGCCATAAAGTAACTTGGCTTTCTCTTGATTCACTTTATAGATTGCATCTACCCCGCCCTGCTCAAGCAACCACTCAAATACAAGACCTGATAAATACCATGCATAGGTTGCTGGGGTATTTACCATTGAACCATTCTTGGCTTGATCTGCATATTTCAAGATGCTTGGAATTTCAGGCTTAGCTTGATCAAGTAAATCATCGCGAATAATAACGATGGTCAAACCTGCTGGGCCAATATTCTTTTGCGCACCCGCGTAGATCAAGCCAAATTTGCTCACATCTAAAGGTGCAGACAAGATGCTTGATGAATAATCACACACCAACGGCGCATTTACATCTGGAATCGCAGCGAACTGTAAACCGCCGATCGTTTCATTATCAGCATAATGCACATAAGCAGCGTCATTCGAAAGATTCCATGTACTTTGTTCGGTAATGGCATGTTTACCATCAATCAAAGTACCGGCTTCAACGATATTAATATCGCCATAGCGTTTCGCTTCTTTCAACGCTTTCTCAGACCAGATGCCAGTATGGATATAATCTGCCTTGTTATTTTTACCTAACAGATTCAATGGAATCGCTGAAAACTGTAAGGATGCACCACCTTGTAAAAACAATACTTTATAGTTTTCAGGAATGTTCATGAGCTTACGTAAGTCAGCTTCAGCCTTCTCTGCCACAGCAACATAATCGCTGCTACGATGACTCATTTCCATGATCGACAAACCTTTGCCCTGCCAATTCAACAATTCTTGTTGAGCTCTTTCTAAAACGGCAGTAGGTAATGCAGCAGGACCAGCGCAGAAATTATAAGCACGCATGAGTTTTCCCTTGTTAAAGTGGAACAAATTGGAATGGGAATTTAATCATAGATTGGCGAAGCTTGCAGCAGCTTATCCAGTAAATATTTCAATTTGACTGCAAAAAAAGTATTAATTTTTCAATCATGTTCTGTCATTACAATTATTTTAGGCCAAACGTTATGATTGTTTTCTCTAGCATGAAATACGCCTGTTTTTCGCCATTTTATTTAGATTAAAAACTCTACTTTTTACAAATTCACTACACCAATCCCAGCGATATAACTATTTAATTAAAAACATAATATTTTAATTTTATAAAAAGAATTTAGACTACCTCAGGATATTATTAAATTGCGACATACCATAATGTTGAAACGACATGATCGACCGAGTTTTAAGGTCAAGCGGTTTCCCAAAACGTTAAGCTTGAGTATAAGCCTGATCAGCTGTGCCTTATTTTCATCTTCTTTATTTGCCCAGACATTCAGTTATAGTGAAGCTGAACACTATGTGGTTGAAAATGCTTATGCCTCCCAAGCACAGCAAGCCTTGCAACAAGCGTCTCAACTCGAGATGGAAGCCGTTAAAAATTTAGGCCTTCCCCGTATTGATTTAAATGCGCGTGCTTATTCATTTCATAGCGAAACCAGCGTGCCTTTAGCTTCGAGCAAGCGACGACTGGAAAATTCGCTGACCCGTAGTTTTGATGACAAGTTATCGCAATGGGAAAATGTGTTACCACCTGAAGTGATTGATCAGGTCGGTCAGGGATTTGATCAAACTGTAAGTGAAGGTTTGAATCAGGTGCCGAACAATCTTGATGTTACGGTCAAAGACCATGATGTCCGCACTTCTGTTTCGATGGTTATGCCACTCTATACTGGCGGTAAAATTAGCAGCGCCAAACAGATTGCAACGATTCAGGCTCAACGTTCAAACATTAGCGAAAAACAACAACAAGACTCGCAACGTTTTGAGATGATTCAGTCTTATTTTAATGTGCAATTACAGCAGCAATTACTCAATGCCAGCCTGTTTAATTTAAATTCGATGCAAGAACATTATAACAATGCACTTAAATTAGAGAAGCAAGGATTTATTAATAAGGGCCAGCGTATGCAATTTGAGGTGGCACGCAATAATGCAGAACGCACCTATCAAAATGCCCAGTCCAATTTACAAGCCAGTCAGTTTAGCCTGCAAAATTTATTAAAAACCAAAGAAAGTTTAAATCTCACCACGCCCCTATTCGTGAATAATGCACAAAACCATTCTCTGGATAAAATGCTGGCAAATTACGATCAAAATTCCAGTTTGATCAAAAAGCTGCAAATGGACACCCAACTTGCCAATGAAAATGTCAAGGTTCAACAGTCAGCCAAAAAACCGAGTGTTTTTGCCTTTGGTGAATATGGACTAGACAGTAAAGAGAACTGGATTGTCGGTGTAATGGCAAAATACAATTTATTTTCAGGCATCGATAACAACAAAAATATACGTGCAGCCGAACTTAAAAAATATGCAGCCGAACTAATGACTGAGCGCACCAAGCAGGAAGTTGAAAATGTGCTGTACAAATCTTATAGCGAATTAAGTTCATCTCAGACCAGTCATCAATTGCTGGTTCAAAACACCAAAGCTGCGCAAGAAAACTTACGTATCCAACAGCTTTCATTTAAGGAAGGTATGGGTACGGCGACACAAGTCATCGATGCACAAAATGCCTTAAGCGCCTTAAGAAGTGAAATGGCCGTTAATTCCTATAAATACATTTTATCTTTAGCGACACTTTTACAAAGCTATGGCTCGATTGATGAGTTCAAGCTTTATGTTAATCAACCACGTACTGACTATATCCGTTAATTGGAGAATTTTATGAGCCAAGATCAATCATCATCCAATTCAGAACGCGATAAAGATCAAGTGGACAAAAAAACTGAAACTCAAGTATCTGAATCACCTCAAGCGGAAGTGAGCGCGGCTGAGAAAGTCGCACAGCCACAACCTGAGACATCAAATTCCAATACACAGCAGCCACCGAATGAGCCCCCTAAAAAAGGTAAGGCAAAAATCATCGGCCTGATTATTTTGATTCTACTTTTGGGTCTAATCGCTTTTGGCTTATGGAAAGCTTATCAACCTCAAGCGATTGAGCTACAAGGCCGAGTTGAGTCTGAAACCGTACATATCAGCACCAAAGTGCCAAGTCGTATCGAAGAGTTCTATGTTTCCGAGGGACAGCCGATTAAGAAAGGTCAAGCACTGGTTCGCTTTGTCAGCCCTGAACTCGAAGCGAAAAAAGAACAGGCTCAAGCAGCTTTACAAAGTGCAACTGCATTCCATTCCACTGTGTATCGTGGTGCTCAACAAGAAAATATCGAGACACTGTATGCCAACTGGCAAGCCATGAAAACTCAAGCAGAATTGGCAGCAACCACGTATAAACGTGGTGAAACCTTATATCAACAAGGTGTAATTTCTCGCCAACGCCGCGATGAAATGCTTGCTGCACAAACTTCTGCACGTGAGACTGCCGAAGCCTCTTATCAACAGTATGCGCGTGCCAAACGCGGCAGCACCGAACAACAGAAATCGACGGCTGATGCACAAGTTGCGATGGCACAAGCCGCTGTGAAAGAAGCTAATGCATTAACCGAAGAAACCAAACTGTACTCACCTACAGATGGAACCGTATCTAAAACCTATGGCAAGCCGACTGAATTAGTCGCAACAGGCGTGCCAGTCGTTAGCATTATTGAAGACCATGATTTGTGGGTCAGCTTAAATGTCCGTGAAGACATGTACAGCTCTGTTTATAAAATGAAAAGCATTGAAGGTTTTATTCCTGCATTAAATCGTAAAGAAACCTTTAAAGTTAAAAATATTGATGCCGAAGGTGATTTTGCAACGATTAAAACCACGCGCCAAACTGGTGGTTATGACATCCGCAGCTTTAAATTCCATTTGGTGCCTGAGCAAAGCATTCCTGATTTAAAAGTCGGCATGAGCGTATTATTCAAAATAGAAGAGGCAAAATAACCGATGTTTGCTGTCATGCTTCGGGAATTACGCTATCTCAAACGCCATAAAGTAGATCTTTTTATGGCGGTGATCGCGCCTTTGCTGGTCATCCTGCTCTTTGGCAGCATGTTTTCAGCAGGTAAGGCCGAACATCTTCCTATTGTTGTGATTGACCAAGACCAAAGTGAAATGAGCCGTAAGGTGATTCGTAGCTTAAGCCTTAACCATACTTTGCAAGTAAAAACCATTACTGCCAGTCAGGATGAAGCAGAACGGCTCATCAACAAGACTGAAGCATGGGGATTTGTCATGATCCCCGAAGGTGCTGAACAACGTCTGGTCAAAGCCCAAGATGCGCAAATCAGTATTGCGTATAACCAGTCTTTTTTTAGTATCGGTAATACCATTTCCTCCGCCATGCTCATCAGCACCCTAAATGGTATGGCCGAATATATGGGGCAAAGCTACCTGTCCAACACGATCCCCTATCTGGATATGCCGACCCCGCATATCAAGATTTCAACTCTATATAACCCAAGCATGAGTTATGAGTTATTTCTTGAGCCATTCATGGTGCCAGCCGTTTTACACTTATTGCTCTGTTGCTGCGTGGCTTTTGCCATCGGGCAAGAGTTTAAGCGTAAAACAGTGGGTGAATGGGTCAGTTCCAAACAAATCATTTCCAGCCTGCTTGGTAAAATCTTGCTCTATGTCTTTATTTTCTGTGCTTGGACTTGGTGCTGGATGTTCTGGTTAGCGCAAATCCGCGGTTACTTTATTGCGGGTTCACTCACGCTGATTTTGGCAGCACAATTTTTATTGTATTTTTCCTATGCCGTGATCAGCAGTACTGTGGTTCTTGCAACTCAGAATCTTCCAAAGACCTTTGGATTTATCGCACTGTATGGTGGTTCTTCACCAAGTTTTTCAGGGATTACCCTACCCTTGAATAACGCGCCAGCATTTACCCAGTTCTGGTCAATGATTATTCCCTACACGCCTTATGCCAAGCTGCAAACCGAACAGTGGATTATTGGCAGTGATGTGCATATCTCAATGGTTCCTTTTGGCATTTTAGTGGTCTTCGCGGGCTTATTCTTTGCCTTGAGCGTGCGTCTGTTAAAGAAAAATACTCAGGAGCTATGTCCATGAAGTCATTTTTCAGCTATTACCTACAGACCTTTAAAAATATTTTTGCCAACAATTCGGTGTTTACCACCTTAATTGCGGCAACGCTACTTTATAGTTTTTTCTATCCGACCGCCTATAAGGCACAAACAGCGGAAGATATTCCTATTGTGATCGTGGATGAAGAACAAAGCATTTTGACCTCAAAAATCATTAGCCAAGCATCAAATAGTCCACATATCAAGATCACCACGGTGACGGATAATTTTCTGGAAGCGCAGCGCATGGTGCAGAACCAGCAAGCTGAAGGCATCTTGTTACTGCCTGAGAACCTCACCAATAGTTTGAAACGAGGTGAAATGGGGGGGATTGGTCTCTATTTAAGTACGGCGTATTTTATTCGAACCAAAGAAGTTGGCGTCGGTTTAGCCAGCTCAATTGAATATACGCTGAAAGAGCATCTAGAGAAATTTGGCAATGCTTCCGCGTTTGAACCCGAACTTTCGATTCATCAGATTCCACTATTCAACACGATGTCCGGTTATGGTAGTTATATCTTCCCTGCTGTCGCCAGTTTGATTATTCATCAAACGATTCTGCTTGGTCTTGCCATGCTGATCGCCAGTTATCGTGAACAAGGCTGGATAGCAAAACCTGTTGAATTCTGGGCAACATTTGCCGCTATTTTCACGACAGGCTGCCTCAGCTGTCTGTATTTATTCGGCTTTACCTTCTGGCTATATGAATTTCCACACGGCGGAAACTTCTGGGGCATGTTGCTTGCCGTCCCAATCTATGTCAGCTGTGTGATTGGCTTAGGCATGCTGGTAGGTTCACTGGTGGATATGCCTGAACGGGTTGGACATCTGATTGTCGTGACGTCTGTTCCATTATTCTTACTGACCGGAACAGCGTGGCCTCATGAAGCCATGCCGCACTGGATGCAATGGTTTGCCTGGATATTTCCTTCAACTCATGGTGTGCAAATGTTTGTACAGCTCAATCAAATGGGTGTACCAACCTCCATTGTGGTACCAAAATTGATTTATCTGGCAACAGTAGCTGCAATTTTATTGGCAATCTCCTATTACCGTTTAGTGATGATGCAACCCATAAAAAAAGGAAGCTAATTAGCTTCCTTTTTTATTACCTCAACGATTACGCTTCAGGCGCATCATCTTTTGGCTCAGCAACAACTTCTTCAGAAGCCACTGTTTCAGCTTCGGTATTTTCAACTTCATCTATAGCATCTAACTCTTCGTCATCTTCTACAGCTTCAATTGAAACCACACCCACCAATGTCTCAGCATCGCTTAAACGGATCAAACGAACACCTTGCGCGTTACGGCCGGTTGTTGCGACTTCAGCAGCACGTGTACGTACTAATGTACCACCATCAGAAATCAACATGAGTTCTTTGGTTTCATCAATCGATACGGCACCTACAAGCTCACCATTACGCTCACTTGTCTTGATTGCAATTACACCCTTACCACCACGTTTCTTGGTCGGAAAGTCATCTACTGGCGTACGTTTACCATAACCATTGGCACATGCACACAGCACTTCACCCGTTTCAGGTACAACTACAAGCGAAACAATGCGACTGACTAAGTTTGAATCTGATGAATCATCATTGTCATCACTATCATCATTTTCAACGTCAGCATCTTCAGCTTCGATACTGTTGCTTGCAAAGCTGACACGCATACCACGTACGCCTTTCGCAGTACGACCCATCGCACGAACATCAGTTTCAGCAAAACGGATTGCCTTACCTTCATTCGAGAACAACATGATCTGCTGGTTACCATCGGTAATCGCAACACCAATCAGGGTATCTTCTTCATTCAGCTCGATCGCACGTAAACCGTTTGAACGCACATTACTAAATTGTGCAAGTTCAACACGTTTTACCGTACCTGAGCCAGTCGCCATAAACACGTAATGATTCTCAGGGAACTCCGTCAACGGTAAAATAGCAGTCACAGTTTCATTCGCTTCCAGCGGAAGTAAATTGATAATTGGACGACCTTTTGCACCACGAGATGCTTGCGGTACTTCAAACACTCTCAAGCGATAAACTTTACCGACATTGGTAAAGCACAGCACAGTTGCATGGTTCGATGCCACAATTAAATGCTGGATGATGTCATCATCTTTCATTGCAGTTGCAGACTTACCACGACCACCACGGCGTTGCGCTTGATAATCAGAAAGTGGTTGAGTTTTTGCATAACCTGTTTGAGACACAGTCAATACAACTTGCTCTTCAGGAATTAAGTCTTCACGGCAGAAATCAACACCAGATTCCACAATCTCGGTACGACGACCATCACCGTATTGCTGCAAAATCAAAGCAAGTTCTTCACGAATCACATTCATCAATAAATTGAAATCATTGAGGATTGCCGTTAATTCAGCAATTTGACCCAAAATTTCAGTATATTCAGCGTGTAACTTATCTTGTTCCAAGCCCGTTAAACGGTGTAAACGCAATTCTAAAATCGCAGCTACCTGAGTTGGTGACAAACGATAGATATCACCAGACAAACCGAATGGACGTGCTGGATCTTCGCCTTCAATCTCGTCTGGACGAACTGAAATTGCACCTGCTTTTTCGAGTAAGGCAACAACACCACCACCAGCCCACTCGCCAGACTGTAAACGTTCACGCGCTTCAGCCGGGTTTGCAGATGTTTTGATGGTTTCGATAATTTCATCGATATTGGCTAATGCAACGGTCAAACCTTCCAAGATATGACCACGCTCACGTGCTTTACGCAGTTCGAACATGGTACGGCGAGTCACAACTTCTTGGCGATGACGAATAAATGCCGCAATAATATCTTTCAGATTCATCAACTTCGGCTGACCATTATCCAGACAGACCATGTTGATGCTGAACGAGTTTTGAAGCTGGGTATGCAAGAACAGGTTATTCACCGCAACTTCTGCATTTTCGCCACGTTTCAAGTCGATGGCGATACGCATACCTTCTTTATCAGACTCGTCACGAAGCTCTGAAATACCTTCCAGTTTCTTTTCTTTGACTAACTCGGCAATACGCTCAATGGTTTTTGCCTTGTTTACCTGATAAGGAATTTCAGTAAAGACGATCGTGGTACGACCTGTTTTCTGGTCTTCTTCGAAGTGATATTTACCACGAATATGCAAACGGCCTTTACCTGTACGGTAAGCATCTACAATGCCTGATTTACCGTAAATGATACCGCCCGTAGGGAAATCTGGACCCGTAATGTGTTCCATCAATCCTTCTATAGAAATATTCGGATTATTGGCATAAGCAAGACACGCATTCACAACTTCTGTCATGTTGTGTGGCGCCATATTAGTCGCCATACCCACCGCAATACCTGTCGTACCGTTAATCAGAAGATTAGGAATACGTGTTGGCATCACCTGAGGAATACGCTCGGAACCGTCGTAGTTGTCTTCCCAATCAACAGTATCTTTTTCTAAGTCTGCCAAAATTTCATGGGTTAACTTTTGCATACGAACTTCGGTATAACGCATTGCCGCCGCGCTATCGCCATCGACCGAACCGAAGTTACCCTGACCATCCACCAGCATGTAACGCAAGCTAAAGTCCTGCGCCATACGAACGATTGTTTCATATACTGCGCTGTCACCATGCGGGTGATATTTACCGATCACATCCCCGACAACACGAGCAGACTTTTTGTATGCTTTGTTATAATCATTGCCCAATTCGTGCATCGCATATAACACGCGACGATGAACAGGTTTTAGACCGTCTCTCACATCTGGCAATGCACGAGATACGATTACGCTCATCGCGTAATCTAGATATGAATGCTTGAGTTCGTCCTCAATGGCAATCGGTCTGATTTCCGATACGCTCATGCATACTCCTTGTTTACAGGTAGAGAGTTGTACCTGTTTTTATGTCTTCAATCTTGCAAAAATTCAGCTCAAAGACTTGAACTAAAAATAAAAAATACAGCGAAAAATTATAGCATAAAGGACGAAATAACGGTAAGTTTAGAACCGCAAAAATAGCATTTTTTTACAATAAAAAGAATATATAAATGAATGACTTAAAATTATTAAAAACAGAAAAGCGCCGATAAAAATACTTTACGAAGCACTTTGGGCAAAAAAACAGCAAAACCTGTTCCCAAAGTCGTTCCTTCGCCGCAATTCTGTAAAAGCCATAACCCCAATTAAACTGTTAAATAACGCTCAATTTTTATTGATAAGGTTTAGGTGAGAGTTCTGTTTCCATTGCCAGCGTGAGCTTGTCTTGCTCAGTCACCCGATCCTGTCGCATAAAATAAAAAGCAGAAAAGAACAGCGCAAGAATAAATGGATTTTCGTACAGCTCTTCCACAATATCCTGATTGGCATGATTACTGAGTAACAAGGTGTCAATAAAGCGATGATGCTCGATACTATCCGCCAGAAACAATGACAAAACCGCAATCAGTAAATACCAGAACGGCAACTTGACCTGTTGCCACTTATACTTGATTTCAGCTCTTAAATGAGGAGAAAACAGCATAAAAACCACAGGTGCAATTACAAAAATTGAAATGATCCGATAATAGATATGGGGAACTTCTGGGAAAAAGTCACGCCCCCAACTAATGCTTCGCCCAAAGAACATCAACCACCATGCCATTGCCCATAGCCAGAACCATTTTTTCTGCTCAGTTAAAGTCTTAGGTTTGACATAGAACCATGTAAAGGGAACACAAGCCAATAATACAATGGCCTGCACTGCCTCTAAAAAATGAACATTCCATGTCAACAGCACAGAACTCTCAGCAATGGCTAGAAATGCAGTGAGAAACAAAAGGGAGAATAGAACTAATACAACGCCATTTAAACGAAAATCAAACTTCATTATTCAACAAAAAAACCATCGAAAATGAAAGCTTAACAAAAGTGTACTAATGAGTACACTTTTAGCTTAATTGAAATTAACCATTAAGAAAAACTTAAATTAATACGATTTAAATCAGTAGGTTAAATTAGCAACAGTATCGTTGCATAAAGGAAACGCTCTGTCTCATAAGCTTAAACCTTCGATCAGCAAAGAAAAAATCAAAGCCACCCTTCACCGTTCTGGACGATATTGGACTGGAATCCATTGATAGCCCTGCGTATTTTTGCCGATATGACCAATTCCGGGAAATGCCACATGCGCAGCGCCAATCCACCAATGATTTTGATAAGCTTGCTCAAAGATATTTTTACGCACTGCGATGGCACGTTTAACATCAGTATCTGGTTTATAGCTAGCTTCAGGATACGGAAATTGCACGGCCGCATAATGCACCACATCACCTAAGCCCAAAAACTTTTGTCCATTTTTTCCATCGATAAGATAAGAAGAATGGCCTTCGGTATGACCATGTGTGCTGATCAGTTCAACATTTGGCACATCAAAAGAGGCTTTGCTAAAGGCAATCAACTGCCCTGCTTGCTGATAAGGCTTTAATGCATCTCGGGTCATTTTGAATAAAGGTTTAAAAAAGTCACTGGCTTTTGCCTCATTCTGAGCAGAGGTCCAGTAATCTACATCCTCTTTCGCTAAATAGACTTTGGCATTTGGATAAACCATTTTCCCATCCAGCGTAATTCCGCATAAATGATCAGGATGCGCATGGGTAATTAAAATCGTATCAATCTGCTCAGGTTGTAAGCCTGCCTTTTTTAAGTTTTCTGGAACATGACCCAGGCTCGGGCCAAAACATTTTGCAGTACCCGCATCAATTAAAATATTCTGTGTCGGTGTCTGTACTAAATAAGCCGAAAAATCGGTCACGATCTGGTTGTGTTCATCGACAGGTACAAAGTTCTCTGTAAATAACTGATTAGCTTTTGCAGATGAAATTCCCAGCAAATCACTACGAGGCAAGCCCAGCTCCCCATCAAACAGAGCCGTGATTTTCAAATTTCCAACAGGCTGTAAAAAATATCCCGCGACCTGCTTTACCTGAGGACTAGACTCCGCATGAACTGTAACGGCACTAAACAGTAGCGCAATTAGAATGGGTTTTAATAATTTCACGTTCATCGCCTTGATATTAGATTGATTTAAATCTAACGCTGCTGAGTGATTAAAATCGCTCAATTATCTACGCGAAACGCTCAATTTAGATTATTCCAAGGATAGAACGGCGGGATCAACCTCATAACGCTGTATAAATCGCTCACGAAAGGTTGCAGCAGATTGATAACCTGACTTCGCTGCAATCGTTTTCATCGGTAGCTTGCTTGAATAGAGCAACTCCAATGCATAGGCCAAACGTGCATGGGTAATAATTTCTCTTAAAGAAGTTTGTTCATGACTCAATTTACGGCGTAATGTGGCGCTACTTAAACCTAAGCGGCTTTCAATTTCACTAGACTGCCATTGATGTTGAGGCTGATCCAGCACCCACTGGTAAATCTGTTTTGACAGTTTTAGAGGAGGCACTATCAGCACATCTGCACAATGCTGCTGACATAACTGCACAAGGATGGCTGCAATCGATAAGCGAGCCTTAACGAGATCCTGCTCAAATAAAGCCTTTTGCCAAGCGAGAAGATTTGGGGCAAAATCCTCAATTGAAAACTGTAAGATTGCTTCTGTTTTATTGGTAATGGGCTTGGCCCAAATCATCTGTGCCGCATGAATCACTTCTTCACACATCGGCACCAAAATCGTCAAATATTCTCCTGTTTCTGGATCTGGAATATTGACAGTATCCGCAACAGTATCGGGCTTGATAATAAACAGATCACCCGCCCTGAGGTTAACCTGCTGGTTATACATTTTTAATTGTTGTTGCCCATGCAGAATCATCCCCATGTGCAATTGGTTCACTTGAATATTCGATAGTCCATGCTGATTTTTCGCCCGAATACATAAATAATCTCGCGCCATATCAGCAAGTGCCAATCTGACCAGCGAACGATGTAAATGCTGTGCATCCATCGCAGCCGTAGAATCAATATTCATGATCAACCCAATAAAAAAACGCCCTTGCGCAATTTATAGCACAAGGGCGTTTTCTTGAATAAGTGGCAGACTGTAAATTACAGTTTGCTTACCAATTCTGGAACAACAGTGTTCAAATCACCAACTAACCAGTAGTCAGCAACGCTGTTGATTGGCGCTTCTTCGTCTTTGTTGATCGCAACAATAACTTTAGAATCTTTCATACCTGCCAAGTGCTGAATCGCACCTGAGATACCAATCGCCATATAAAGATCAGGCGCAACGATTTTACCAGTTTGACCAACTTGGAAGTCGTTTGGTACGAAGCCAGCATCTACTGCAGCACGTGAAGCACCTTGAGCAGCACCAAGCTTATCAGCCAATGGATCAAGGACTTTGTGATAGTTCTCACCAGAACCTACACCACGACCACCAGAAACAACGATACGTGCAGCAGTTAACTCTGGACGATCAAGTTTCACGATTTCTTCGTTTACAAAGGTAGAAATACCAGCGTCTTTTGCTTCAGCAACAGCTTCAACCGCAGCAGAACCGCCTTCAGCAGCAACTGCATCAAATGCTGTACCACGAACTGTACCAACGATGATTGCTTCATCAGATTGAACAGTTGCAATCGCGTTACCCGCATAGATAGGACGCTTGAATGTATTTGCAGATTCAACAGCAATGATGTCTGAAATCATGCTTACGTCAAGAAGTGCAGCAACACGTGGAAGAATGTTCTTACCCGTTGTGGTTGAAGCAGCTAATACGTATTTGTAGCCGCCTTTCGCGATGTCAGCAACTAAGCCAGCAACGTTTTCGGCCAATTGGTTTGCATAAGCAGCATTGTCAGCAAGTAATACTTTGCTCACGCCAGCAACTTTAGCAGCAGCGTCTGCAACTGCTTGAGCGCCAGAACCAGCAACTAATACAGTAATATCACCACCGATTTTTTGAGCTGCCGCAACAACGTTTAAAGTTGCACCGTTAAGTGTCTGGTTGTTGTGATCAGCGATAACTAAAATACTCATGATTTTATCCTTCTGTATTAGATCACTTTCGCTTCGTTTTTCAATTTTTCAACAAGCTCGTCTACAGACTTCACTTGTACGCCAGCTTTACGTTCAGCAGGAGCTTCAACTTTAATTGTTTTAAGCTTAGTGCCTGTTGCAACGCCATAATCAGCAGGTGATTTAGTATCAAGTGGCTTTTTACGCGCTTTCATGATGTTTGGAAGAGCGGCATAACGTGGCTCATTCAAACGTAAGTCAGTTGTGATGATTGCAGGAAGTGCAAGCTCAACAGTTTGTAAACCACCGTCGATTTCACGAGTTACCTGAACTTTACCACCGTCAACTTTAACTTCAGATGCGAAAGTACCTTGACCTGCACCAAGTAAAGCACCAAGCATCTGACCTACTTGGTTAGAGTCGTCATCAATTGCTTGTTTACCAAGAAGAATAAGTTCTGGTTTTTCAGCATCAACTACGCCTTTCAAGATTTTAGCAACTTCAAGAGCGCCAACTTCATCAGCAGTTTCAACTAAAATACCACGGTCAGCACCTAGAGCCATTGCAGAACGAATTTGTTCTTGAGCTTCTTTAGCACCCACTGAAACAACAACGATTTCAGAAACTGTTCCTTTTTCTTTTAAGCGAACCGCTTCTTCCACTGCGATTTCACAGAATGGGTTGATTGACATCTTAACGTTGGTAAGGTCAACCCCACTATTGTCCGGCTTAACACGAACTTTAACGTTGGCATCAACCACACGTTTTACAGCGACAAGAGCCTTCATGTAATCCTCGGCTGTTCTAAGCAAGTAAATGTAATGAAGAGTATTCTAACTCTTCGATTGAAACTTTTTAGGTGCCCTATCTTGCAATGTATTTGGCATTTCGGTCAAGTCACAATTTCCGCTACAGCCATAAAAAAGATGAAACGCTCAGTTCACAAAATGAAAATAATGATTCATTCTATTTATTTAGCTCATCAAAATGATGAATATTAAACTTTGATTTTTTTAATATTTTATAAAATTCAATGATCTAAACCAGCATTTTTTATCACGTTTGAAATGATCTGTAACGGTTCATTTCCTGCAAACTTACCCACCTTTTCGCTTTCGGGAAAACTTGGCAATTAAGTAATAACATCAATTCAACAAATGTACGGAATAAACTGGAAAAGTAGACGACGATTAATCGCTCAAATTTGCAACATAATATATCAGGATTTAGCTTTTTTGTGCCCGAGGATGCGTTTGGTCGTACACTTTTGCCAATTGTTCAAAGTCGACATGGGTATAAATCTGCGTGGTGGAAAGATTGCTATGTCCCAACATTTCCTGCACAGAACGTAAATCACCACTGGCAGAAAGCATATGACTGGCAAAACAATGACGTAATAAATGTGGATGCAGGTCGACATTGACACCCGCTCGTTGCGCTTGCAGCTTGACCCGATTTTCAATTTGACGCGGTGTTAAGGCATTGCCACGTTGCGAGATAAAAACCGATGAATCTGCATTAAAGTTACCTTGCCAGATCCGATAGGCCTTTAACCATTCAACCAGACTATCTTTAGCTTTGCTTCCAAAGGGAACAATTCGGGTTTTATTCCCTTTACCTGTGATGCGTAATAGCTGCCGATTAAAATCAATATCCTTAATTGTTAAGCCTTGCAATTCAGCCAGACGTAAACCACTGGAATATAATAGTTCCAGCATTGCTTTATCGCGTAGCCACAATTGCTGCTCAATCGGTTTTTCAGGGGCCGCCTGATCTAGAATTTGATGAACCGTCTCAATATCGATCATCCCTGGTAAAGGTCGTGGTTGACGCTTTAATTTAAAATCTTCAGATGGATTCTGCTCAAGATATTGCCCTTGCTCTGCCCACTTCATAAATTGGCGAATAGATGTCAAATGCCGTTGTAGACTGCTGGAGCTCAATTGATCCTGCTCAACACGGGCAGCCAAATATTCCCTCAAATCCGATGCTTCAATATCTTGTAGTTGTAATTGTTTTTGTTCGCAGAAATGAAAGAAATCGGTTAAGTCACGTTGATAAGCCGAAATGGTATGTTCCGACTGATTTTGAATAATACGTTCTTTTAACCACATGGACAGTAGTTTTGCAGGGGTTTCCAAATGACTCTCCATGCTGATAAATAAAGCTGAGTACAGTCTAGCAAATTTTTTCCTCTATTCATCCTCAACCTTCTCGAACAATCGATTGCGCTGTACTACAATCATTTTCAAGTTTTAAATGGTGCTTGATCAATGACAACCATGCTTATTCCCTATCTTGTTGCAATTACCCTGCTTACGCTTACGCCAGGTTTAGATACAACACTGATTATCCGTACTGCAACACTTGAAGGTAAAGCCAAAGCCTTTCAGGCAGCCTTGGGTATTAATCTGGGTTGTATTGTGTGGGGAATCATCGTGGCTTGTGGCTTAGGTGCCTTATTGATGACCTCAGATATCGCCTTTAATCTTTTAAAATGGATGGGCGCAATTTATCTGACGTGGTTAGGTTTAAATCTGCTGTTAAAACCTCGTACCCAACTTGCCGATATCAATGAAACAACCGTAACGCAGAACTGGTTCATCAAAGGCTTTTGGGGCAATTTACTCAATCCTAAAGTTGGTATTTTTTATATTTCCTTTTTACCCCAATTTATCCCCCAGTCCTCATCTCCAATCATCTGGACCATGGGCTTGGTAATGATTCATGTGGTGATTGGACTGATCTGGTCAATTTTCCTGATCGCTGCAATGCAATCCATTTCAGCTTATCTAAAACGACCAAAATTCATTAAATATATGGATCGTATCACTGGCAGTATTTTTATCCTGTTTGCACTCAAGCTGGCATTCAGCAAACGATAAAGTATAAAAAAGCGCGTTGATTAAAACGCGCTTAGCAACATACTCACTACGTTTATAGAGATCTGTCTAGATAGTCTTTTATTTGTATGGCAACTTCTTCAGCATATTTCTCTGCAAGTTGATGATCACCACCGTCAACAATATAGAGTTTAGATTTTTGAAAAATCTGATTTAAATATTGTCCAACCTCAATGGGACTAATCGGATCTTGATCACCCCAGATTAATAAAGTATCCACCTCAATATCGAATAAAGATTGCTCATAATCAACTTTCGTTGTTGTAAACCAATCAGGATATTCGACATATTCCTGTCGATAAAATTGGCGCCAGTCTTGGACTTCAAATCGGTCTAAATTAATTCCACCCGAAGTTGCGATCAATATCAAACCTTTAACCAATTCTGTTTTTTGTAAAGCTGCTGCAATCGCAAAAATCCCACCCATTGATTGTGCAATCAAGATAGAAGGATGTTGAATCTGTTCAAGGACATACTCTGTCAAATCATTAAAATTATTGATATTTGCAACAGGTGTTACACCATGAAAACCAGGGTAAGTAAGGACTTGTTTAGTATAAGTTTCAGGAAGTTGAACAATGAGAGGATCCCAAAATTGAGTATTTCCAGACGCGCCTGGAAGAAAAACTAAATTATTCATTATTATCCTATTAAATTATATTTTTCTTTTTACAAGTAAACACTCCAACAGTTAGGAGTGTTTACTATTTTCAACGTTAGCCTTGGAAATATCTTAAATCCAGACGGGCATCATAGACATGCGTGGTTGGGCCTGTCATCCACACTACATCACCTTCACGCCAAGCAATGTGTAATTTACCGCCAGCAAGTTGAACTTCAACTTCATTGGCAAGTAAGCCACGGCGCATACCACTCACCGCAGCAGCGCAAGCACCTGTGCCACAAGCTAAAGTCTCGCCAACGCCACGTTCATACACACGTAAACGAATATGCTTTTCATCAAGGATCTGCATAAACCCAGCATTGACACGTGCAGGGAAACGCGAATGAGATTCCACTTGTGGGCCCATACGCTCTACATCTGCTGTTAATACATCAGGAACAATGGTCACCGCATGCGGATTTCCCATGTTCACCACATCAATATTAATACTTTGATTGTCTGCCAATGCAAGCGCATATAAGCCTTCAATATCTTCATGCTCTTGTGTCACAAACGGAATTTCTTCTGGAAGAAACTTCGGTTGCCCCATATTCACGCGTACCCAACCGTTAGCTCCCAATTCTGGTTCAACAATCCCCGCTTTGGTTTGCACACGGATTTTGGTTTTAGTGGTCAGTTGACGCTCATGTACAAAACGGGCAAAACAACGTACACCATTACCGCACTGCTCTACTTCAGAGCCATCGGCATTGAAAATTCGATATTTAAAATCAACATCAGGTAAATCTGGTGGCTCAACGATCAATAGCTGATCAAAACCCACCCCAAAATGACGATCTGCCAAACGCTGAATCGTGACCGTATCTAAATAAGCTCGCTGGGTAACGAGGTCAACGACCATAAAATCATTGCCCAAACCATGCATTTTGGTAAATTCTAAATACATCTCTACTTATTCCTCAGGCAATAAACGCTCTTTTTCCCAGAGTGATTCTATGGTTTCACGCTCACGAATTAAATAGGCTTGATCACCATTGACCATAACTTCGGCAGCTCGACCACGAGTATTATAATTAGAGCTCATTACAAAACCGTATGCACCTGCACCCAGCACCGCCAGCACATCATTTTCCTGAAGTGCCAAGTCACGCTCTTTACCAAGGAAATCACCTGTTTCACAGATGGCACCGACCAAATCCCATGTTTTCACTTCAACATCAGCATTCGGGTTCACCGATTGGATATCCATCCACGCTTCATATAGGGCGGGACGAATCAAGTCATTCATTGCTGCATCAATAATGGCAAAGTTACGATGGTTAGTCGGTTTTAATAGATCAACCTTGGTTAATAATGCGCCTGCATTGGCAGAAATACTACGGCCTGGTTCCATATACACTTTCAAACCCAGCTTCTCTAAAGCTGGACGCATCGCATTGGCGTATTCTTCAACACTTGGCGGCGTTTCATCTTTATAACGCACGCCCAAACCACCACCGATATCAATATGTTTGAGGTTAATCCCCAGACTTTTCAACTGCTCAATCATTAAAATGACACGATCAAGCGCATCGACAAAGGGCTTTGTTTCAGTCAACTGTGAACCAATATGGCAATCGATCCCAATAATATCAAGATTCGGTAATGATGCTGCATATTGGTAAGTTTCATTCACCGTATCGCTTGGGATACCAAACTTATTTTCTTTCAAGCCAGTTGAGATATAAGGATGCGTATTGGCATCAACATCAGGATTTACACGTAAAGAAATCGGTGCTTTTTTTCCTAATTTTGCTGCCACTTTCTGAATACGATCCAACTCGGCATGTGACTCCACATTGAAACAGGCAATGCCAACATTTAAGGCTTTTTCGATATCTGCTTCAGATTTACCCAAACCAGAGAATACGATTTTTGAAGGCTCACCACCGGCTGCCAGTACACGCGCCAATTCGCCACCTGTAACGATGTCAAAGCCTGCACCTACTTTTGCCAATACATTAAGAACAGCCAGATTTGAGTTTGACTTCACCGCAAAACAGATTTGATGATCAATAAAATCAAAAGCACGATGCATATCCAAATAATGCTTTTCAAAAGTTGCTTTTGAATAAACATATAAAGGCGTGCCATATTGCTGTGCGAGCTGATCGAGTGAACATTGCTCAGCATGCAATACTCCATTAATGCGAGTGAAACTCATGAAGATGTCCTTATTTACAAACTTAAGGTGAAATGGTTTGTTATTGAGTCGTGGATGATGTTGCCTGACTTGCCTCTTCGACTTCATCTTTGCTTACATCAGATGAAGTTTTAGCCTGAGATGCTTCATTTTTATAAAGCAAATATTTTGCGCGTTTGTCTTGGTTTGGATCAGATGGTAAATGTAATTCACCCGTCTGGCCACAGGCAGTTAAAACAACACTGCTTAATAATAAACTGATAGAACAAATGGCTTTAAGCATCTGAGCACCTAACTTTTACAATTCGGAGCAGTATAGCGTGATCATTTGATTGGCTAAAGTCTAAACTTGAATGAATCAGGCAATAACCATAAAAAAACGCCGACTTTAAGGTCGGCGTTTTGAGTATTCAGTCCAGTGCTTGCTTATTTTTTCTTATAGAAGAAATAACCAATTGCCAGAATGACAAACCAGATTGGGCTCACTTTTAGTGATTCTAATGTGGTTTCATCCAATGCAAGGAAGTAGATCGTTGCAAGGAAGAATAAAATTACAACCCAGCATGTGAACACGCCACCAGGAAGTTTAAAGCTTGATTGTGCATGCAACTCTGGACGATTTTTGCGGTAGTTAATATAACTCCACATAATAATGATCCATACACAGATAAACAGAATCGTTGAGAGCGTTGTTGCAAGCGTAAATGCTGTTACTTCATCGTTCGTCCCTGTCTGTAATTTATAAACAAACTGTACGAATGCACCGATAAAGATACAGATTGACGAGAAAATCAATGCTTTTGAAGGAACAGCAGATTTAGACAGTTTTCCAAACAACTTCGGTGCCTGTTGATCTGTAGATAGACCAAACAACATACGGCTCGTCGAGAAGACACCACTGTTCATGGATGACATCACCGAAGATAACACCACCAGGTTCATGATAATCGCAGCTGATGCAATACCCGCTTGAGAGAAGATGTTGACGAATGGGCTGACTTTAGGATTGATCTGATCCCAAGGGGTTACACACATCACCACAAATAATGCCAATACATAGAAAATGATGATACGGATTGGAATCGAGTTAATTGCTTTTGGCAAGTTACGTTTAGGATCCTGAGTTTCAGCAGCGGTTGTACCCACCAATTCCACACCAACAAAGGCGAAAATGGCAATCTGGAAGCCCGCTAAAAAGCCATCAAGACCTTTCGGGAACATCCCACCATGTGTCCAGAGATTCGAGACACTTGCAACTGTACCAGAAGCATTGGTAAACCCAGTAAAGATCATCCAAAGACCGACTGCGATCAAGACAATAATCGCTGTGATCTTCACCATCGCAAACCAGAACTCCATTTCACCGAATAATTTTACGGTCACCAAGTTCAGGCCTAAGACAAACATGATCGCGACGGTACTAATCAGTAAACCACCTAATGGCGTGAAGGACTCCCCACCATTAAAGAATTCCAGATAGTAAATAATGGCGGATAAATCTGCGATACCAATCGTGACCCAACAGAGCCAGTAAGTCCAACCGACAAAATAACCTGCCCACGGGCCAATTAAATCCGTCGATAAATCGATAAAAGATTTGTAGTTCAGGTTAGATAGTAATAGTTCCCCTAATGCACGCATTACGAAGAACACCATCAAACCAATGGTCATATAAATAAACAGAATAGATGGTCCAGCTAAACTAATCGTTTTACCCGACCCCATGAACAGCCCTGTTCCGATTGCACCGCCAATCGCAATCAACTGTAGATGTCGATTAGATAGACTACGGTGAAGTCCGCTTTGCTCAGCAGCCTCACTCAGATTTTGATTCGACATTTTGCAAAAACTCTCCAGTGTTTTTAGTTCATTAACCAAAGTCCGCTCTCAATAACGATTCGTACTATTTTCGGTATCTTTTCTCGTTATCTATAATTTGGCTGACTTTAGCTAAGCAATTCTTTACCTGTATTTGTCAAAATACAATTGAATTCGATCATACGCACAAGGCCAAAACAATACAATGAACTTGTGAGGGCAACTTGGTCATCTCGAAAACAACGGTGCATAAAAAGAAGCGGCTATCGCGGTCACTTCTTTTATAAGAGAAAAATATTAATTTATATTTCAATCATTAGATGATGACTTCTGTTGATTTTTGAGACGCTCTTCCCAAAATGTCGCATTGCGGATGCCCAACTTAACTGGATCAAATATAAACTCCTTAACTCCAGCTTTTTGTTGTTCTTCATAATCTTTCAATGCTTTGATGGTTGGCTTCCAGATAAAATAAGTGACGATAATACCAATGATATTGATCCATGCCATCAAGCCAACGCCAAGATCACCAATTCCCCAGATATAACCTGTCGCACTGACCACGCCATAAGCCACAGAAATCATAATGAAGCATTTGGTGATGAATAATAATGACGGTGTCTTGGTGATATAGCTCAAATAGGTAATGTTGGTTTCAGCAATATAGTAATATGCCACGATGGTCGTAAAAGCGAAGAAAAACACAGCTAAAGCCACAAAAATCTGCCCAAAGCCGCCAAAGACCGTACTCACTGCCATTTGTGTAAAGGCTGGTGAACCAATTTCAGTAGCTGGTGCAACATTCTGCACAATAAACTGGCCTGCCTCTAGAGTGCCTTGTACGTTATACGTGCCTGTAATTAAAATCATAAAAGCAGTGGCAGAACACACGAATAAGGTATCTACATAAATCGAAAATGATTGCACAAAACCTTGCTGTGCAGGGTGCTGAACTTCTGCCGCTGCCGCTGCGTGTGGCCCTGTTCCCTGTCCTGCCTCATTGGAATAAATACCACGTTTCACGCCCCAGCCAATCGCGGCACCTACACCTGCCATCGGAGAAAAAGCATCTTCGAAAATCAGTTTAATGACACCCGGTAATTCTTGAATATTCATCGCGACAATAATGACAGCCATCAGGATATAACCTGCTGCCATAAAAGGTACGACCAACTCGGCAAAACGAGCAATCCGCTTAATGCCTCCAAAAATAATGATCGCCAATAAGGTTACGATCACAACCAGTGCCAATAACTTATATGCGCCGATATTACCAAATACGATCGCGCCTTCACCCGTAACCTGAGTAAAGGCATTCCCGACTGCATTGGCCTGAATCCCCGGTAAAAACAGACCGCAGGAAATAATCGCTGCAACAGCAAACAAAATCCCTAACCAGCGCTGTCCAAGGCCTCGATCAAAATAAAAAGCGGGTCCCCCACGATATTCACCCTGATATTCCACCTTGTAGATTTGACCGAGTGTTGATTCGACATAAGCAGTACTTGCACCTAGAAATGCGACCAACCACATCCAGAAGACTGCACCTGGCCCACCAAATCCGATTGCGGCCGCCACACCTGCAATATTACCTACACCGACACGCCCAGATAGAGAAACAGATAAAGCTTGGAATGATGAAATCCCTTGCGCTGAAGATGAACCATGAATTAACAGCCTTGCCATTTCCTTAATTTGGCGCACCTGTACAAAACGAGTCAAAATAGAAAAAAATAAACCTGCACCTAAACACAAATAGATTAGGGCTTTACTCCAGATAATACTATTTGCCCAATCCACAATTTCTGCTGCACTCATAAATATCAACCTTTATGATTTATTTAAAAAGTAGCGACTGCTAAATTTTCATTTATTTAAATATGAGCAATATCTATGCCATGCCTTTCACAAGACAAAGGCAATCGATATGCCTAAATGCTTCAAGGGAAAAAGTGAATTGAACAAAAAAACAAGTTGCTAAAAACACATCGTCTATAGCTTGTAAAAGTTGTATATCATGTTATTTTCCTGAGCAGTTCCCTTTTACCCATGAGTGACGAAACTGTGCTGTCTCCTTTTTTATCCATGAATAGAGTACTCAGCATCTTGATTAAATTTTCGTCCTAACTCTTTTTAACCAATCTAAAGAATTTTTTCAATTTTATCTTATGGCAAAAATTAAAACGGTTTATCGCTGCGAACAGTGTGGTGCGGATCACCCCAAATGGGCAGGTCAATGTTCTGAATGTGGAGAATGGAACAGTCTGTTAGAAGTTCGTGTCGAACCTGTGGTTACGCATCGTAGTCAACCTAAAATGGGCGGCGGTTATGCGGGACAAGTAGCAAACCTCACCACCCTCAACCAGATCTCGGTTACACACGAAACTCGCCTACAAACTGGTATTAGTGAGTTTGATCGGGTATTGGGTGGCGGCTTGGTCACAGGCTCAGTCGTATTGATTGGTGGTGACCCAGGTATTGGTAAGTCAACCATCCTGTTGCAGACCGCAACGCATATGGCCAGTAAAAAAAGTTCTGCCCTCTATGTCACGGGCGAGGAATCATTGTCTCAAGTGGCCTTACGTGCACAGCGTCTTGATTTACCCACTGATTCGCTCAAAGTCATGGCTGAAACCTGTGTCGAACGGATTTGCGAAGTACTGGCACAAGAACGCCCTGCTGTTGCAATTCTGGACTCGATTCAGACACTCTATACCGAAACCTTACAGTCGGCCCCAGGCGGCGTTTCGCAAATTCGAGAATCCGCAGCTTTGCTAACACGCTTTGCGAAAAATAGCGGTACTGCCTTATTTCTTGTTGGTCATGTAACCAAAGAAGGTGCGCTTGCTGGGCCACGTGTTTTAGAACATATGGTCGATTGTGTGCTCTATTTTGAAGGCCAATCCGACTCGCGTTACCGTATGATTCGTGCAGTCAAGAACCGTTTTGGTGCAGTCAATGAACTGGGCGTATTCGGCATGACTGATAAAGGCTTACGTGAAGTAGCCAATCCGTCCGCAATTTTCCTGAGTCGTTATGATGAAGCCATTCCGGGTTCAATCGTGATGATTAGCCGTGAAGGTACTCGCCCACTTCTTGTTGAAGTTCAAGCTTTGGTCGATGATGCACATGGGCAGCCGCGTCGAGTTGCACTGGGTCTCGAACAGAACCGCTTAAATATGCTACTTGCTGTCATGCACAGACACGGTGGTGTGCAAACTTCTGGACAAGATGTTTATGTCAATGTGGTGGGTGGTTTGAAAATTACCGAGACCGGTTCTGACTTGGCAGTCTTACTGGCCTGTGCTTCCAGTTTACGCGGCAAAGCATTACCACAGCAGCTTGCAGTATTTGGTGAGGTCGGTTTATCGGGTGAAATTCGTCCTGTACCCAATGGTCAGGAACGCTTAAAAGAAGCTGCAAAACATGGCTTTAAGTATGTGATTTTACCAAGAGGTAATGCGCCACAAAAATCAATTGATGGGGTACAAATCATTGCTGTTGCACGTTTGCATGAGGCCTTAACCGAAGCAATGCAGCTCAGTGATGAATTATGATCAACGTCTGACATAAAAAAACATACTTTTCTAGTTGAAATTCTATGTAAATACCTTCATAAATACATTTACAAATTGAATTTAAATAGGAATTTTCGATGCAAGTACACCAGCGTGGCTTGATGGCAGCTCTTTTGATGGCAACTTTGGTCGCTGCACCGCTTGCAGAAGCAAAACGTGCGGGTGGCGGTAAAAGCCATGGTATGAGCAGATCTAGTTCATCTAGCCAATCTTATCAGCCGTCACGTCAAGCAGCTCCAGCGCCTCAACAACAAACTGCGCCTCAAAGATCAGGTCCAGGTGTGGGCTCTATGGTTGCTGCGGGTGTTGCAGGTGCAGCAGTCGGTGCTGTAGCTGCCAATGCATTGGCGGATGACAAGCAACATAACCCAACAGCGACTGAGCAAGAAGCTGCTCAGCAAGCTCAACAGCAACAGGAAGAAAAAGGTGGTATTCCTGGCTGGATCTGGGTGCTTCTTGCTGCTGCAATCGCCTTCTTTGTGTTCCGCAGATTGGGCGCAAAAAAAAAATTAGCAACCAATAATCCTTACGCTCCAAACAATGGCGGTCAAAACAACTTTGGCCGTCAGGTTCCACCTCAAGCAGCACCACGTCAATCAGCAGATAACACCAATATTTTTGGTCAATCTGTAGCGGGTGGTACTGCGGTTCCTCAAGCACCATTTGGTGGCGCGTCTATGAGCAGTGGCAATCAATTACCAGATGGTACTGAGCCTGCTGCATTCTTACGCATTGCACGTCAACGTTTTAACCATATTCAGTCGGTAAACAGCGCAAGCAATGTCGAAGAAATCCGTCGTTATTTAACGCCTGAGCTTTATAGTTCAATGCATAGCGACATCATGGCAAACCAAGATCAAGACGTTGCTGAATTTAGCAATCTCAATGCGATGGTTGTCGAAAGCACAACTGAAAATGGTCAATATGTCGTGAGCGTACGCTTTACAGGTACAGTAAGTGAAGATCTAAATAGCTTGCCACAACCTTTTGCTGAAATCTGGCATTTTGTTAAGCCTGCTGGTTCACAACAAGATTGGGTTGTTGCAGGTATTCAACAAGCTTAATGGTCTTGTGAAATGAAAAAGAGCTATTTCGATAGCTCTTTTTTTATGGGCTTTATTTTTACCAAAGCTAAAAAAAGCCATTCTCTATAGAGAATGGCGGAGTGTAAAACAACAAAAATAGAGTTCTTATGAATAACAAACAGCACAACCTAGCACGGTCTGTCTATTGATACTAAAGGATAAGATCTTAAAAAAATATTCCTCATTTGGGGAAGAAAGCCCTTTTATTAGAAGCATTTTAAATCACGCCTAGACCCTCTCTATCGTAGTGATATTTTTAGTGCGCCAATTATCTACCTAAAATCGCTTCTACGCCTGTTAAAAACAGTTGATGCTACCTCAAATACGCCTTAAGATTAATCTCTCAGTGAGCTTTAAAACCCACTCAAATCTATAGCCCCTACCTACACTATCAATCAATACCCATAAAAAAAGGCCTTGCCGAAGCAAAGCCTTAAATTTCATTCTAATCTAATGATTCAGTATCATTAGACAAACTGCAAGAATAACCAGTATAAACCACCAGACAATGCAATCGTTGCTGGTAAAGTGAAGACCCATGCAGAAAGAATGGTTTTCACTGTTGCGAAGTTCAGACCTGATTTATTCGCAACCATGGTACCCGCTACCGCACTGTTTAAAACGTGAGTGGTAGACACTGGCATACCAAGACCATCCGCCGCAGCAATGGTACTCATCGCAACTAGCTCGGCAGACATGCCCTGACCGTAAGTCATATGGTTCTTACCAATACGTTCACCGACAGTCACAACAATACGTTTCCAGCCCACCATAGTCCCTAGACCAAGTGCAAGCGCTACTGCAACTTTAACCCAGTTCGGAATGTACTGCAGGAATGAATCTAGGCTATTACGGTATTCTTTTACAACTTTCGCCTGATCTTGATCCATTGCTGGTAAAGCTTCAGCTTTGTCTAAACGTTTGAATGTTGTCGTACTCAAATACATGTCATTACGGATTTCACTGACTGCCGCTTCTGGAATCAATTTAAGATCACCATAACCCGCAACACGTGTACCAATATGTGATGTCATGCTTGCAAGTGCAGGAACAACTTCAGCGGTTTGTTCTTTGGTCTGGATATATTTGGTTAATACATCACGTGCTTTTTCATCTGTCAGTTCGTTTTGATTAACATTCAAAACCACAGCAGTTTGGGCAGAAAGTTGCTCAAAAGACTGTAAATGTTGTGCATCCAGATTTTTGTTCAATGAGTAAGCCAATGGTACTAAACCGATCAAGATCAACATGATTAAGCCCATGCCTTTTTGACCATCGTTTGAACCATGCGCAAAACTTACACCTGTACAAGTAAAAATCAGGATCGCACGAATTAGCGGTGGTGGTGGCTTATTGCCTTCTGGTGGCTGAAACAGCTCCATTTGACGTTTAAAGACTTTCTTCACCAACAAGAATAGAACGGCTGCAAACGCAAAACCAATCAATGGCGAGAAGAGTAAAGCCTTACCAACCTTAATCACCTGATCAATATCGATGCCACTACTGGTCGCACCAGCAGACGCATTCAAGATATGATTCATGATGCCCACACCTAAAATCGAACCGATTAAAGTGTGTGAACTTGATGCAGGAATTCCTAAGAACCACGTGCCTAGATTCCAGAGAATCGCCGCGATTAACAATGCAAAAACCATCGCGAAGCCAGCGCCGCTGCCGACATTCATGATCATTTCTACAGGAAGTAATGCAATAATACCGTATGCAACCGCACCGCTCGCAACCATAACCCCAAGGAAGTTACAGAAGCCAGCCCACATGACTGCTGCTGGCGCAGGTAATGCATTGGTATAAATAACCGTCGCTACAGCATTTGCCGTATCGTGAAAACCATTTACAAATTCAAAGCCTAAAGCGATGAAAAGTGCCGTCGATAAAAGAATAACTGAATATAAACTTAACGGCGGTACATGTGCCAGATCAGCACTTAACTGAAAACCGATATAAATCAGTGTTGCAACAATAATTGTCAAAAACACCGGCATAAAAAATTTCGGTGTTGGTACATGTACATTCGTCGATTTTGCCTGAGAACTGGCAAGCGGTGAATCCGAAACAGGAGGAAGATTAGAATTCATGTAGACGGTGAGAGGATAATAAAATCCTCTGTATTGTTTAATTAAATTATGACAATTATATGACAAAGGACTGTCACATAAAGCCAAAATTTCATATTTTTACCCTGTTTTTTTGTGTTTTTTTACGATAATTTCAACACATTTTTAATTTTAATCAAGAAAAAACAATGTATTACAAACTTTAAAAGTACAACAAAACTGTTTGTCTGATTTTGCAACAAATGCTACGAAAGATGACATATTTTTGTCATATTTCGAATAAGTTGTTGGCTTTTTAAGCATTATTCCGTTCAATTATGACAACTTAATGAAGCTTTTATGACATTTTTCATGTGACCCCATAAATCATACTCTAGCTTGCTGAAAATAAGCGCATTAGCATCTCTTCTGTTACAATGCCCCTGCTTTTTATCTTCATCAGCTACTGGGGTTCCTTCATGTCCACGCTTGCCACCCTACAATCACTTCTTGCCCAACGTATCCTGATTATTGATGGTGCGATGGGAACGATGATTCAACGCCATAAATTAGAAGAAGAAGATTATCGTGGTGAACGTTTTGCAGATTGGGCATCAGACCTGAAAGGCAATAATGACCTATTGGTATTAACACAGCCGCAAATCATTCAAGGCATTCATGAAGCCTATCTCGATGCAGGCGCAGATATTATCGAAACCAACAGCTTTAACGGCACACGCGTTTCGATGTCAGACTATCACATGGAAGACCTCGTGCCAGAGATCAACCGTGAAGCAGCGCGTTTAGCTCGCGCCGCATGTGACAAGTATTCGACCCCAGATAAACCTCGTTTTGTTGCAGGTGTCCTTGGCCCAACATCGCGTACCTGTTCAATCTCGCCAAATGTCAACGATCCAGCATTCCGTAATATTACCTTTGATGAACTCAAAGAAAATTATATTGAGGCAGCGCATGCCCTGATCGAAGGTGGTGCAGACATTCTGTTGATCGAAACCGTATTTGATACTTTGAACTGTAAAGCCGCGATTTTTGCAGTGAAAGAAGTCTTTAAGCAAATTGGTCATGAACTGCCATTGATGATTTCGGGCACCATTACCGATGCATCAGGCCGTACTTTAACGGGTCAAACAGCAGAAGCGTTCTGGAACTCGGTTCGTCACGGTGATTTACTGTCGATTGGTTTTAACTGTGCCCTTGGTGCAGATGCAATGCGTCCACACATCAAAACCATTGCTGATGTTGCAGATACCTTTATTTCAGCCCATCCGAATGCGGGCTTGCCGAACGCCTTCGGTGAATATGATGAAACTCCAGAACAAACCGCAGCATTCATTAAAGAATTTGCTGAAAGCGGTTTGATCAACATTACTGGTGGTTGCTGTGGTACCACACCAGACCACATCCGTGCGATTTATAATGCAGTCAAAGACATTCAGCCACGCCAAGTGCCTGAAACCATTCCGGCTTGCCGTTTAAGTGGTTTAGAACCCTTTAATATTGATGAAAATTCCTTATTCGTGAATGTTGGTGAACGTACCAACGTGACGGGTTCAAAAAAGTTCCTACGTCTCATTCGTGAAGAAAACTTTGCAGAAGCTTTGGAAGTAGCTCAGCAACAAGTTGAAGCGGGTGCGCAAATTATCGACATCAACATGGATGAAGGGATGCTCGATTCGCAAAATGCGATGGTACATTTCCTCAATCTGGTTGCATCTGAACCTGATATTTCTCGCGTGCCGATCATGATTGACTCATCAAAATGGGAAATTATCGAAGCAGGCTTAAAGTGTGTACAAGGTAAACCTGTCGTCAACTCGATTTCCTTAAAAGAAGGCTATGATGAGTTTGTCGAAAAAGCACGCCTATGCCGCCAGTATGGTGCTGCGATTATTGTCATGGCTTTTGATGAAGCAGGTCAGGCAGACACCGCTGCACGTAAGCGTGAAATCTGTAAACGTTCTTATGATGTTTTAGTCAATGATGTCGGCTTCCCTGCTGAAGATATTATTTTTGACCCGAACGTATTTGCAGTGGCAACAGGGATTGAAGAACACAACAACTATGGCGTCGACTTTATTGAGGCTACAGGCTGGATCAAACAGAACTTGCCGCATGCTATGATTTCAGGCGGTGTATCGAACGTTTCATTCTCCTTCCGTGGTAATGAACCTGTCCGTGAAGCGATTCACTCAGTATTCCTATACCATGCCATCAAGCAAGGCATGACCATGGGTATCGTGAACGCTGGTCAAATGGCGATTTATGATGATATTCCAAAAGAACTGAAAGAAGCCGTTGAAGATGTTGTTCTAAACCAGAACCAAGGTGAATCTGGTCAAAATGCCACAGAGAAACTGCTTGAAGTAGCTGAAAAATACCGTGGTCATAGTGGTGCGCAACGCGAAGCTGAGAACCTTGAATGGCGTAATGAATCTGTTGAAAAACGTCTTGAATATGCCTTAGTCAAAGGCATCACTACTTATATTGATGAAGATACCGAAGAAGCCCGTTTAAAAGCCAAGCGTCCACTTGATGTAATTGAAGGTGCATTAATGGATGGCATGAACGTAGTCGGTGACTTGTTCGGCTCAGGTAAAATGTTCTTGCCACAAGTAGTGAAATCTGCGCGTGTAATGAAACAAGCTGTCGCTTGGCTAAATCCATACATCGAAGCTGAAAAAACAGGTAGCCAATCTAAAGGTAAAGTATTGATGGCAACTGTTAAGGGCGATGTACACGATATTGGTAAAAATATCGTTGGCGTAGTCTTGGGTTGTAATGGTTATGACATCGTTGACCTTGGTGTGATGGTACCTGCGGAAAAAATCCTGCAAACCGCGATTGATGAGAAATGTGACATCATCGGTTTGTCTGGTTTGATCACTCCATCTTTGGATGAAATGGTATTTGTTGCCAAAGAAATGCAACGTAAAGGCTTTGACATTCCACTGTTAATTGGTGGCGCAACCACATCGAAAGCACATACTGCAGTGAAGATTGATCCTCAGTATCAAAATGATGCGGTGATCTATGTGGCTGATGCTTCACGTGCAGTCGGTGTTGCAACCACCCTGCTCTCTAAAGAAATGCGTGGCAACTTTATTGCAGAACATCGTGCTGAATATGCCAAGATTCGTGAACGTTTAGCCAACAAGCAACCGAAAGCAGCCAAACTCAGCTATGCGGAATCGATTGAGAATGGTTTCAAGGTGGATGATAACTATGTGCCACCAATTCCAAATACTTTAGGTACGCAAGTCATTACCAATTATCCATTGGCGACATTAGTTGAGTACTTTGACTGGACACCATTCTTTATCTCTTGGAGCTTGGCAGGTAAATTCCCGAAAATCCTGACAGATGAAGTTGTGGGTGAAGCGGCAACTGATTTGTATAACCAAGCACAAGCGATGTTGAAAGACATTATCGAGAATAACCGTTTCGATGCACGTGCGGTGTTTGGTTTATACCCTGCACAACGTACAGGTGCGGATACAGTCAGCGTGTTTGATGAAGCTGGTCAAAAAGTTACGCATACTTTTGAGCATATTCGTCAGCAATCCGACAAAGTCACAGGCAAACCGAATTTATCTTTAGCGGACTTTATTAGTACTTCTAAAGACAATACTGATTATCTTGGTGGTTTCACTGTATCGATCTTTGGTGCTGAAGAATTGGCAAATGAATATAAAGCCAAAGGTGATGATTACTCAGCCATTCTGGTTCAGTCTTTGGCAGACCGTTTTGCCGAAGCCTTCGCAGAACATTTGCATGAGCGTATACGTAAAGAATTCTGGGGCTATAAAGCCGATGAGACTTTGGGCAATGAAGAATTGATCAAAGAGAAGTATGTCGGCATTCGTCCTGCACCAGGTTACCCTGCTTGCCCAGAGCATTCTGAAAAAGCGGTGTTATTTGATTGGTTAGGTTCGGAAGCGAAGATCGGTACCAAGTTGACTGAACACTTTGCGATGATGCCGCCTTCTTCTGTGAGTGGTTTCTATTATTCGCATCCTGAAAGTGAATACTTTAACGTAGGCAAGATTTCTCAAGATCAACTTGAGGATTATGCCAAGCGTAAAGGCTGGACACTGGATGAAGCGAAGCGTTGGTTAGCACCGAATTTAGATGATTCGATTGCTTAAGTTGATATAAATAAACCTGATTAAAAAATAGGGCGTGAAGGAAATCCATCACGCCCTTTTCAATTTGAAAATTTAATCTTTTTACTTCAAATGTGCCTTAATCTTCTCTTTAACTGCTTCAGTTGAAATACCATAGCGATCATGCAAAGTGGGTAATGCCCCTGCATCTAAAAATGCATCTGGCAAACCAATCATATCGAAGCGAGGATGTTGTCCATTTCTTAGAAGTAGTGAACCAACTGCTTCGCCTAACCCGCCAATGACTGAGTGATTTTCAGCAGTTAAGACAGGTCGGCTACCTTTTGAAACTTCATCCCAAATAGTTTGTTCATCTAAAGGTTTAATCGTAGGTACATGCAACACTGAAACCTCAATGCCCTCTTTTTCAAGCTCTTCGGCTGCCTCAAGTGCACGCATGGTCAATAAGCCAGTCGAAATGATGAGTAAGTCTTTACCCGGCTTAATCACCTGTGCCTTACCCAATTTAAACTGGTAATTGTATTTATCGAGTACTAATGGAACCTGCCCACGCAATAGACGCATATATACAGGACCATTATGAGCGGCAATTTGAGGAATCGCTTGTTCGATTTCCAAGGCATCACAAGGGTCAATGATCATGAGGTTCGGCATTGCACGAAAAATCGCAATATCATCCGTTGCCTGATGACTTGGGCCGTAACCTGTGGTTAATCCCGGAAGAGCTGCTACAATTTTGACATTCAGGTTATCTTCCGCAATTGCCATACAAATAAAATCGTAGGCACGGCGTGATGCAAATACGGCATAAGTTGTTGCAAAAGGAACAAATCCTTCACGAGCAAGTCCTGCTGCTGCACTCATCAAAAGTTGTTCTGCCATGCCCATTTGGAAAAACTTGTCTGGGTTTTCTTTAGCAAAAATATGCAGGTCAGTGTATTTAGATAAATCTGCTGACAAACCTACGATATCGTCACGTTCTTTTGCCAAGGCATTCAGTGCATGTCCAAATGGTGCGGGTTTGGTCGGTTGGCCCTCGGCAGCAATAGAAGCAATCATTGCCGAAGTGGT